>JACCDO011236773.1_pt1 | contig 13641 bp, 9 predicted proteins | sample 7446101 | NCBI WGS metagenome assembly JACCDO01 (sample SAMN15323440, study PRJNA562643) | freshwater metagenome | isolation source: river surface water | place: USA:Blue River Watershed | collected 2017-08-16
AGGCCAAGGAGTCCGAGGTCGTCGAGCGCCTGTGCAACGAGCTCGCCGAGCTCGTGCGCCACGAGCTTGGCTGATTCGCGCGCGATGGAGCCTTCTGCCCAGAGCCCCACGCTCGCCATCCTGGGCGGCAACCCCGACGGCCTGACCGCGTTCTCGGTCGCAGTCCGCACGGCTCAAGGCGTCTTCGAGAGAACGGCGCCCGTGAAGGCGCGCGTCGATCTCGCCGAACTCGTGCGGCTTGCGCTCCACGACGCAGCGATCGCGCCAACGGACATTCGGCAAGTGTGCGTCGACCAAGGCCCCGGCTCCTACATCGGGCTCCGCGTCGCCGTCACGTTCGCACGCTGCTTTGCTGCGTTTGCGGCGGGCACGTGCGAACTGCTCGCAGCCGATAGCCTCGCGGCAGCAGCAACGGCAGCGATCGCCGCCGACCCCACGATCGCAGGCAAGCGGATCGCCATCGCGATCGATGGCAGGCAAGGCCGCGTGCAGTTCGCGCGATTCCGTTCGATCGAGAGCGCAACGCTCGCAACCGAGGCCAAGCCACAACTGCTGCTCGACGCCGACGCGATCGCTGGGCTAGCGAACGCGGACGTCGCATTTGCGGATCCAGCCGCGCTGCAGCGATTGGCGCAGGCGAGCCCGCCGCATGCATGGCGCGCCATTCCCGCAGTCTCCGCGACTGCGCTGCTCCATCCGCGCATGCCGCTCTACGCGGCCTCGCTGCACGAGCTCGAACCGCTGTATTTGACCGGTTCCTACGTCGGCGGCTGATCGCCGCGACTCAAGCTCCAGAAGCGCCGCGGCCTACAAAACCCGCGGCCCACAAAAGAAGACGGCCCGCCGAGGCGAGCCGTCTTCTTGTCGTCAGCCCCAAAGGGCCAACAGCGCGATCACGCGAGGATCACAGATCCTGCGGGCGCAGCGTCTTGCGCTTGTTGCCCGTGGCGCGCGTCTCAGCCGTCTGGATGAGCGAGCGGACGGCCTTGTCGAGCGCCGGGTAGAAGTCGGACGAGACGTTGCACTTCTTGACCGCGGCCTTGGTGCGCGACTTCGAGATGATCAGGTCGCCGGTGGCGGCCTTCTTGGTGGTCTTCTTTGCAGCCATTGAATGACTCTTCGTTTTTGGTTTCTGACCGGACAGCGCGGAAACGACCCGCTGCTGAATGGTGCGCGAGTTTGACGTTGCACGAAGGCGTGTCAACGGAATTCTGCGTCGAAAGTGGCTCTTGGAGCCCGTTCTCGACGTTTTCGAGTCCTGCGCACTTCGGCGTGGCCTGCATCGCGCGCAGTTCTACGGCTCGATCCTGCGCGATCTGTTCGCTACAACACTTGCCGCAAACGGGCGCAAACACCGCGTTCGCACGCATTTTCGCGCATGAGCTGGCGACGCATCACCATCCTCGCGGCGACGATCCTCGCCGCTCTGTTGGCAAGCACGTGGTTCGTGCTGCAGCGCACGGGCGCGACTACGGGCCTCGTTCGCGGCTTCCTTGAACAACTGCTGCGCACGCAGTTTCGCATCGAAAGCGCGAGCCTCGATCCATTTGGCGGCAGCATCACGATCGAGGACATCGCGATCAGCGACCCCTCGCGCGAGGGCAAGAACCTCGTCGCGGCCGATTCGGTCGAGATCGCCGTCGCCGCAGATCCGCTCGGCAACGTGCTCGCGCTGCACGAGATTGAAGTCGATGGCCTCGCAGTCGACGTCGACTTCACCGACGGAATGGCTCCCGACCTGAGCCAGATCCTCAAGGAACAGCGCGCGGCAACGGGCGTCAGCGCGGGCATTGGCGAAGTCACTCCTGCCAGCATTCGCGGCGGCAGCGCGCGCATTCGCGTCGACGACGAAGTGCCGGCGCTGGAGTTCGACGAGATCGCGCTCTCGCTGCGCCGCGTGCCGTCCAGCGACGGATCGCCCGATCCCCGCCGCGGCGCGCTGCTAGGCCGCGCGCGCTTTGCCAACCTCGATGTCTCGGTCGAGATCGAGGGCGAAGTCGACCTGCAGCAGAAGCGCTGTCGATTGCAGGCGCGCGTCGCGGGCCTCACCGTCGATGCCGCATTCGTTCGCCGCCTCTTGCCACTCTTGCGCACGCAACTGCGCGACGACGTGGCCTCGGGCAAGCTCGACGAACTGCTGCTCCAACTCGAATTGCCGCTCGACGCGTCGGCAGAACCCATCGCGAGCGCATCGTTCGGCTTCAGCGACGCGACGTGCACGATCCCGCAAGTGCCAGTGCCGCTGCGCACCGCCGAAGTGCGCGGGATGGTCAGCACCAAGGATGGCGGCATCGCGCAGTTCACCGGCAAGCACGTGCTGCCATCGGGCTCGACGGAAGTGACTGCGCGCGTCACGAACTTCTTCACGACGCCGAAGTTCGACGTGCGTGGCAATGGCCGCGGCGTGCAGATCGACGACACCGTGCGCGCCGCGCTGCGCACGTTCCCGGCCGGCGATCGCATCGTCGATGGTCTCCGCCCCACCGAGGGCAGCGCCGACTTCGATCTGTATCTGCGGTCGCCGGGACAAGAGGACGAGATCATCGACCTCGACGTGCAACTCAAAGGCGTGGCGCTGTCGTTCCACGGATTTGGCCCGATTGAGTCGCGCGCGTCGTTCCCGCTGCCGGTCGTCGATGCGCAGGGTCGCGTGCACTTGCGCGACGACGTCGTCAGCATCGAGGACGTGACCGCGCGCATTGCGCCCGAAGCAGGCGGCGGCGAGGTCACGATCTCGGGTCGCGTCGATCCGAGCTACTCGGGCCCGGAGCAAGTCAGCCTCGACCTCGATGCGCCGCGCATTCAGTTCACGCCCGCGCTGCGCGCCGCGATGGCGGAGCTCGTGCACGACAACGGCGCGCTCTACGACCAATTCGCGCCAGAAGGCACCGCAGCCGTGCAGTTGCGCCTGCGCCCCACTCCTGGCGAGCAAAGCACGTGGCAGGTTCGCGTGTCGCCGCTCGACGCGAAGGCGCGATGGGCTGGGTTCCCGCTGCCGCTCGATGGCGTGAATGGAACGATCCTCGCGCGGTCCGAAGGATTGGAGATCGACCTCAAGGCGTCCTACGCGGGCGGCGCCGCCACGCTGCGCGGCAAGCTGATGTCGCCGCTCGACCAACCGAGCGCGATCTCGCTGGGCAGCATCGACCTGCGCGTCGAAGGCCAAGGAGTGCCGCTCGACGAGCAACTGCGCACCGCCGTGACGACGCTCGCGCCCAAGCTCGACGCCGTGTGGCGCGAACTGTCGCCGTCTGGCCGCGCCAACACGCTGCTGCACGTTCGCCGCGATCGCGCCAACGAGGAGATGCGCTACGACCTGGAGCTCGACCTTCAGGAAGGAAACGCGCTGCCGACGTCGTTCCCGCTGCCGGTGACGAAGGCGCACGGACAAGTGTTCGTCCACGGCGTCGGCGAAGAGATCGACGTGCAAGTCGATGCGATCCGCGGCGTGCTGCAAGAGCAACGCACGGAGCCTGCGCAGCTCGCGGTCATCGGCACGATGCACACGGGCAAGGACGGCTACACGGAAGACCTCACTGCCGTCGTGCGCGGACTCGAGCTCGACGCGACGCTCGGCGCGACGTTGGAGCGCACGGGCGCAGTCGGGACCGGCACATGGGATGTGTTGCGCCCCTCGGGCTCGGTTGACCTCGTGTTGCGTCAGGCGACCACGAACGGCGCCACGTCGCGTCGCTACGACGTGCTGATGCGCGGCGTGCGCTCCGACGCGGAACTGCTGCCGATGCCCGCGGTCGATGTCGCGGGCGAGTTGCAGGTCGAAGATGGCGTGCTGCGGTTCTCGGACCTGCGCGCGCGCATGGGACCCGCGCTCGTGACCTGCAGCGAAGGCTACGTCGGCCCATCCAAGGAGCCCGGCCGCACCGAGGTCGCGTTCCGCGTGTATGCGCCGCGCTTCCCGCTCGATGACACGTTCGCGCGGCTGTTCGTCGGTCCGATGAAGACCTCGGTGCTCGAACGCCAGTTCCGCGGCGCGCTCGACATCGACGGGCTACGTCTTCGATTCTTGCTGCCGCAGGACGGGACCGAGCAACCGATCGAGACGCTGCTGCAAGGCTCCATCCGCGCGCTCGACGTCGAGATGCTGCTCGGCACGCGACTGCAGCAGGTCAACGGCAACATCGCGATCGCCGAGAGCCGCGTCACGGTCGACGGCGGCGCGATCGAAGGCCAGTTCACCAATGGATCGCTGACCTTGTTCGGCCATCCGTTCACGCAGGCCTCCGCAGACTTCTCGATTCGCCCAGAACAGTTCGCGCTCAAGAAGGTCGCGTTCGCGCTGCATGGCGGGCGCGTCACGGCGCGCGAGCCAGACCAAGACTCGCTGGCCTACGTGTTCGGCGACGAGAAGGGGCAACGACAGGGACGCTTGTCGGCAGACCTCGCGTTCTCCGGCCTATCCGTTCGCGACTTCCTCACTCAGTGCGGCCTCGCCAACACGCCCTACCACGGCACCGCGCAAGGCATGCTGCGTCTCGATCGACTCGACGGGCAGGACTTCGTCGACATGCAGGGCTCCGGCGAGTTCTCGATCGTCGACGGCAATCTCGGCACGGTCCCGTTGTTCACGGCGATCTACGCGCTGATGGCGGAGAAGAGCAGGCCGCGCTTCGAGAGCCTTGCGGCGAAGTTCGAAGTGCGCGATCGCAAAGCGATCCTCTCGGACCTCGCGCTGTCGTCGCCGCTCGTCTCGCTGCGCGGCGGCGGCGAACTGACGATGGAAGGCTACGTCGACGTGGCCGTGACGACGGACAGCTTCCTCGGCGGCGGCGCCGACATGCTGCTGCTTCCGCCCGTGATCCAGATGATCACGTCCAACTTGGTGCGCTTCCATTTGTTCGGGCATCTGCGCGATCTGCAGGCCGAGCAGCGTTGGTTTGCGCAGCGCGATCCGCGCCGCCAATCGCTGCCGCCCGTTCCGCCGCGGCTCGAGCGCACGATGCGCCCCGACTTCTGAGCTTCGCAGTCTCTCTGAGCTTCGCAGTCTTTCTGAGCTTCGCAATGTCCACGATCCACGCAGTCATCATGGCCGGCGGTTCCGGCACTCGCTTCTGGCCCGCTAGCCGCAAGAAGCGGCCGAAGCAGTTCCTGCCGCTCGCGCATGGCGTCCCATTGCTCGAAGCGACCGTGCGCCGCCTGTCTGGGCTCTGCACGCCAGATCGCATCTGGATCGTCACCAATCCCGTGCAGGCGCGCGCATTGCCCAAGGTGATGCCCGACTTCCCGCGCGAGCAGATCCTCATCGAGCCCGAGGCTCGCGACACCGCGCCATGCGTGGCGCTCGCGACCGCCGCGATCGCAGCGAAGGATCCCAACGCGACGATGATCCTGCTGCCCGCGGACCATCTGATCACGCCCGTCGAAGCGTTCACCGCAATGCTGCAGCGCGCAGTCGCGCTCGCGAAGGACGACAAGACGCTCGTGACGTTCGGCATCGTCCCGGACCACGCAGCGACCGGCTACGGCTACATCGAGTGCGGCGCTCCGCTCGACAACCAACAGCCGCAAGCCAGCAAAGCAGTGCGATTCCGCGAGAAGCCCGATCGCGCGACAGCGGAGCAGTTCGTGCAGAGCGGCAACTTCTTGTGGAACAGCGGCATCTTCGTGTGGTCGATCCCCGCGATCCGCGAAGCGATGACGCAAGGCAATCCAGAACTCGGCGCGGCAGCGGTCGCGATGCTGTCCGGAATGCTCGCCAACAAGAAGGCGGCAGTCGCGAAGGCGTTCCGTCGCGCGCCGAAGACCTCGATCGACTACGCGGTCATGGAGAAGGCGCAGCACATCGCCGTCGTGCGCGCGAACGTGAAGTGGGATGACGTCGGCAGCTTCCCTGCGCTCACCGCAGTCGGCCAGACCGACGCGCACGGCAACACGTCGGTGCTGCACGGCGGCGCGCGCAGCGTCGCGTGCGAGAGCGACGGCAACATCATCTACGCCGAGGGCAAGCGCGCGATCGCGCTGTTTGGCGTGAAGGACCTCGTCGTCGTCGCGGTCGGCGACGCCGTGATGGTGTGCCCCAAGGACCGCGCGTCGGATCTCAAGAAGCTCGTCTCGCGTGTCGAAGCGGACGGCCTGCACGACTTGCTGTGAGCACGTCCGTCGAAAAGCGAATCCTCGCGGTCGACTACGGCGAGCGCCGCACGGGGCTCGCCGCGACGGATTGGACCGGCACGATCTGCGTCCCGTTGCCGCGCATCGATCAGGCGGACCCGCAGAAGCTCTGCGCAGAACTCGCAGCGCTCGTGCGCGAACGCGAGACGCAGCGCGTCGTGCTCGGCATGCCGCTGTTGCACGACGGTTCCGCGGGTCAGCGCGCGCAGCGAACGACGCAGTTCCAGTCGATGCTCGAAGCCGCGGTGGCGCCCGTTCCCGTCAGCGTCGTCGACGAGAGCCACTCCACTGACGAAGCGCACGAGCGCATGAAAGGCCTCGGCATGAAGGCCGCGCGGCGGAAGGACTTCGCCGACAGCATCGCCGCGCTCGTCATCCTCGAGCGTTGGCGCGCGATGCGTCGCTGACGCGAACTCAGCGCGGCACGTGCGCCGAGCGGCGCCGCGCGAACGCGAGCCAGCAGAACAGAGCTCCGACGGCGAGCAGCATGCCTGGCTCTGGCGAACTCAGCGCTTCAGGAATGCCGGTCGACAGTCGCTTCGCATCCGCATGCGACGACTCGCCATCCGTAGCACCGACGCTGGCCGACAGCGCGACCGCCGATGCATGGGACGATGCCGACATGGACGCTTCGACCGCCGCGCCTTGGGTGGCATCGCGGGAATGAAGCGGCTCGCGCTCTTGCGCCGGCAGGGCAGCGCAGAACAGCAAGACGCCAACGCATGGAGCGAGAAGCCAGGACACGGGATGGCTCCGGGAGAGGTGCTGGGGGGAGACAGACCGCGAGAGGAGGGTTACGGGGATGCCCGCAGTCTGCGCACGGAAACTAGCTACCCCTACGCACTGCGGACAAGTCGAGGCTCGCATCTCTCGATGCGATTGACGAAATCCTGACCTCGCATTCGCTGCAGCGCGAACGAATGCAACGCAGCTTGTTCTGTGCGAAGCAACGATGTCGCTCCATCGATGCGGCGCAGAGCAATCGAGCACGAGCGACCCATGCACCACCTCGCGCTTCGCGCTCGCGCGAAGTTTGCGCGTGCTCCGCGCGACGCGTGGGCTACCTTTCCCCCGCTTGGTCCCCGGGCGGCCGCCGGCAGCTTCGCGCTGCGGGAGGAAAGTCCGGGCTCCCTAGGGCAAGGTGGCGGGTAACGCCCGCCGTCCGCGAGGACAGGGAAAGTGCCACAGAGATCAAACCGCCGGACGGCTTTTAACAGCGACGGCAAGGGTGAAACGGCGAGGTAAGAGCTCACCGCGATCCGGAAGACCGGATCGGCACGGCAAACCCCACCTGGAGGAAGACCGAATAGGAGGATCGCGCTGCCCGCGCCCAGATCCTCGGGTAGGTCGTTGGCGGGCGTCCGCGAGGACGCTCCTAGAGAAATGGCCGCCGCCGCCTTCGGGCGGACAGCAGAACCCGGCTTACGGGGACCAAGCATCTTCTTCTCGCGCGGCCCGCCCGCGCCGCACTCAGCCGAACTTCGGCGTGTGCGCGCGGATGCGCCGCGCCTTGGCACCCGCGGAGCGCAGCAGTTCGCGCACGACGCGGCGCTCGTTGGGCAAGCCTGGACCCGCCTTGAGGTAGGCGCGCAGGAAGCGCACCGCGAGTCGCAGCGGCACGTCGCCGGGAAACGACGAGGCAAGCCCCGCGAGGTCCTTGATGCGCCAGCGCTCAAACCGGAACCGCGGCGCGAACACGCGCTCGACGTCGAGGAACGTCACATCCGACCCGTCATCGGTGCCAGCTGTGATGATGTGGTTCCAGTAGAGGTCGCGGTAGACGAGCCCGCTTGCATGCAAGCGCGCGACCTTGGGCGCGACCGTGCGCAGCACGAACGCGGCGAGGTCTGCGAGCCCGCCGCCGCGGATGGCAGTATCGATCCACGCATCGAGCGGGCTGCCCGCGACTTCGCCGGTCAGCAATCCCGTGCTGCGGCCCACCTTCAAGAACGCGAGCGGCGGCGGCACAGGAATCCCAAGGCGCGGCAATTCGTGCAGCCAGTGCCACTCGCGGACCGCGTCGCCGGCGCGCGACGAGCGCAACTTCGCGAACGCGAAGCCGTCGCCGAACGGGCACATGCGCGTGATGCGGCGCGGCGTGCATCGCACGACGAACCCGAGCGCCCCGTGGAATGCGCTCGCCAGCGCAGCATCGGCCGCAACGGAGTCGGCGGCAGCCTGCGGCGTGCCCTTGTTGCTGGCCTGCATGGAGTTGGATACCTTTCCCCACCCCTAAGTCGCGGCGCAAGCCCCGCTTCCTCTCGTCGGCATGAACCAAAGCAAAGCCCCCACCGAAGAGAACCCGTTCGAGGCCATGCACGCCCGGTTTGACCTGGCTGCCGGCAAGCTCGGACTCGAACCCGGCCTCTACCAGATCCTGCGGACGCCCGATCGCGAGATCACGGTCGCGATCCCCGTGGTCATGGACGACGGTTCTCTCCAGGTCTTCACCGGCTACCGCGTCCAGCACAGTCTCGCCCGCGGCCCGGCCAAGGGCGGCATCCGCTACGCACCCAACGTCGAGATCGACGAGGTGCGCGCGCTCGCTGCCTGGATGACGTGGAAGTGCGCCGTCGTGAACGTTCCGTTCGGCGGCGGCAAGGGCGGCATCATCTGCGACCCGCAGAAGCTGTCGAAGCGCGAGTTGGAGTCGCTCACGCGCCGCTACGTCGCGCGCATCATGGACATCATCGGCCCCGACCGGGACATCCCTGCCCCGGACATGGGTACGGACGGCAACGTGATGGCGTGGTTCATGGACACCTACTCGGTGTCGCATGGCCAGTTCTTGCCCTCGGTCGTCACCGGCAAGCCCGTGGCGCTCGGCGGCTCGCTGGGCCGCATCGAAGCGACCGGCCGCGGCGTGATGATCTGCGTCCGCGAAGCGCTGAAGCACCTCGGCATGAAGCCGGAGCAGTGCACCGCTGCGGTCCAAGGCTCGGGCAACGTCGGCCTGATCTCGGCCCTTCAGCTCGCAAGCATCGGCGTGAAGGTCGTCGCGATCAGCGACATCGCGGGCGGGCTCTACAACAAGGACGGGCTCGACCTGCAGAAGATCTCGGCGCATCTCGCCAAGACGAAGCGCCTCGAAGGCCTCGACTGCGGCGACAAGATCACGAACGCGCAACTGCTCGAGCTGCCGGTCGACATCCTCGTCCCGGCCGCGACCGAGAACGTGATCACGTCGCGCAACGCCGCCAACATCAAGGCGCGCATCATCGCCGAAGGCGCCAACGGCCCGTGCACGGCGGGCGCCGACAAGATCCTCGACCAGAAGGGCATCTTCATCGTCCCCGACATCCTCGCGAACGCAGGCGGCGTGACGGTCTCCTACTTCGAGTGGGTCCAGAACCGCATGGCGTTCTTCTGGACGCAGAAGGAAGTCGAGGACCGCATGGAGCACATCATGTGCGAGTCCTTCACTGCCGTCGTCGACATGGCGCGCCGCTTCACGGTCAGCAACCGCATCGCGGCCTACATGCTCGGCGTCGATCGCGTCGCCCAGGTCACGCGCATGCGCGGCATCTACGGCTGAGCATTCGACGCTGCATCGAGCCAGGCGCGCTTTGGCTGCTGCCGAAGTGCGCGTGATTCGCACCGACGAGAGCGCGCGCAGGATCGACTGCGCAGACCAGTCTCGCAGACTAGCAGGCGGCTTACCTGCGCTCGGCTGCGGTGGCGACAGGAGCGGTGACACTCCCGCGCATCACGAGGATCGGGGCGTTGACCACGTTCCCGATCAGCGGGACCTTGATGATCGAGGCTCCCATTTGAAGCGCCGCCGTATCGAGGCGCACGTCCACGCGGCCTTCGCTAAATGGCTCGATCGCGCGGTCGAAATCGACCGTTACGCCTTTGGCGAGACGACGGGGCTCGGCGAGGAGCACGTGGTTTTGCGTGTCGTTGCGCAGGACGAAGCGATGCTGGACGACTTCGCCCTTCGAGACATCGCCCCAGTCGAAGGCTAGCGACTCCGCACGGAACCCACGGCTCTCGGCGATCGCTCGCACATCGACCGCGGCGCGCGGCTCGTGCGCCGGAAATGCTTCGACCACAGGCGCTGCGGGCTCGGCGGGTTCAGCGACTGCCGCCGCCTCGGCCCACAACCCCGTGCCAACCTCGACAGGTTGGCTGAGGCTCTCCTCTGCAGTCGAAGGACCAGGAACCTCGCCGCCGCACGCAGCGGCGACGAGTCCGAGCAGCAACGCGACGCGCCATGAACCGCCGCGCGAACGGCGCGCGTTGCGAGCCGCGTCGCGAGGGGCCTTGGGACGTCGCATCGCGGTGCTCAGTTGACGCGGAACGCGAAGCGTGCCGGCGTGTTCTGGTTCGGCACCGCGGTGGCGCGGAACATCGACACCGCCCACATGTTGGTCACGCCCGTGATCGGCGCGCGCGTGTTGACCGGTGCCGTGCCGTTGCCGCCGGCAAAGGCCCATGTGCCCGTCGCGCCCACGGTCGCTTCGCCAACGAACCGCGCGTAGTCGGGAGCCGTCGCGTTGCCGAGGTACAGCTTGATCGTCTGATTCGCGAGTTGGCGAGCCGTGCCCGCCGCGCGCCAGCTGATCTTCTGACGGTCGTAGCGAGCGTCCGTCATCGTGAGCACGTCGGGGTTGAGCAACTGCGGGTTGCTCACCGACACCACCACCGTGTCGCCGACGAGATCCTGAGCCAGCACGACGCCGTTCGCATCAAGCTGCGAGACGACGAGCTGGAACGTAAGGTCGCCGTTGATCGTGAGCGGAGCGACAAACGTCGCGGTTGCCGACTGCGCGCCAGTCAACGTCACCGCCGGGCCGCCAACCTGCGACCACGAGTAGTTCGTGACCGGGCCCAGCGAATCCGCGCCAGACAGCGTCACAAGCACACCGCCGAGCGCCGTCTGGTCGATGCCCGCCATCGCGCGCACCGTGGCGGCAACCGGAGTGCCGACGCCGTCGACTTCGACCGGCACATTTGCGGTCGCGCCGTTGGAGGACACAACGCTGACGCGGCTCGGAGCGAACGAGTTGGGGATCGTCACCGTGCCTTCAAACACTGCGGCTCCGATGCCCGTGAGCGAACCCGTGCTGCCCAGCACGCCGCCGCCCGTCGTCGTCTCCGCCGTGTAGCGGACCGGCGGCGTGACTTCGTCGCTGGAGCGCGCGCGGATCGTCAGCACACCCGTGCTGGAGAAGACCGCCTTCTCGACAGTCACGAGATCCGAGATCTTCGCGCCCTGACTCACCGCCACCGTCGGCGGCACGTCGGAGTAGTTGACGACGCGGACCTGCGAGGGCGGATTGACCGCGCCCATCCCCATGCGCGCGAAGTACTCGCCGCTGCCTGCGTTCTCGACCATCGCCACTTCGGCGCCCCAGATCGGAGCCGCCGCTGTGCCGGTGTTGGCCGACACGCGCAGCGTTTGGCCGCTCGCGCTCGTGGACCACACGTTGACCGCGGTGCCGACGAGCGCGTTGCGCGAGTAGTAGGCCTGATCGACGGACGCGCCGATGCGACTGGCGACCTTGCCAGTCAAGGTGAACAGGTCATGACGCACCTTGTTGTCGCCCGGCGTTCCTGCGAATGTCGGGTATGCGAGTTCGACGCCAGGCCCTTCGATCTCAACGAAGTTCTGGCCGTTGATGCCACGACGGACCTGCGTCAGCGCAGCTCCATCACCGAGCACTGCGCCAGGGACGATCTGCGCGTCGGTCATCGACGCTGGAACAAGGAACGGACCAACGTCGCCGCCGAGCGCCGCCGCGAAGTTGCCCTGAATCGGGCTGATGTCGCGCGTCATGTTGATGCCGCCCGCAGTGGCCACGACGGTCTCCGTGCCAAACGGGTGGCGGATCGTGTAGGTCGCGCCGGTCTGCAATCCACTGATGCGGATGCGGATGCGTGAGAACACCACGTGCTCTCCAGCGATCGGGATGCCCTGCATGAACGTGCCTTCGAGGTCGCCCGCGAAGAACGCGCCATTGGCCCCGTCCGACATGTCGCACATCGACATGAAGTAGAAGACCTCATCGGGGAAGTTCGTCGGGAAGACGATCGGCAGGTTGGGGTTTGGCGCCGGGATGACGTTGGTCATCAACTCGAGCGCGACCGCACGCCCACCAGCAGGCGCGACGTCCTGGTACCAACTGGGGAACCCGTTGGTTGGGTCGATCGGGCCATGCTTGCCGAGCCCAACGGGGCCCTGGGCGAACGCGGCGGAAACGAGCAACGAGAACGCCGCGAGTTTCGCGGCGAGAGAGCACGGTCTGTACATAAGGGTGCTGACGATGGGATAGAGGCGGGAAGGGAAGGCGTGAGGGTCGCCTGGAACACCGCGACACACTTCCTTGTCTGTGCCGCGACTTTGGGGATGGGCCCATGGCAGCGGAAAGTCAGCACCCGCAGCGAGGCCGCTCAACAGAGAGACGTTCTGCCGATTGCCCGTGACGCCCCACCAGAAACTGCGACACGCTGAGCCGAAGGACGAAACACGGCCCCACGTGATTCCCACCCTCAGGGCAACAACTCAGTCACCTCAGACCGCAACCTTGTAACAAAACAAAAAGCATCCGAAGGCCGCGCATCTGTCGCCCCCAACCAAAAGCTCGCGCGATCAAGAAACCGATGCCAGCGGCATCTGGGCGCCCTACCGCACCACTGCGCAACGTGTGCAGAGTGCGGTGCATCAACCTGCTGCCGCAAACTTCAGCGGAACAACTTCACGAACTGCATCGCTGCGGTCGGCTCGAAGCACCCGCGCCACATCTCGGCGAGCGCACGCAGCGTCTCGAACACGCCGGAGCGCCCCTTCTGCTCGCTGTAGACCTCGTCGAACGCGTCGACGATCCCCACCACGCGCGCGATCGGATGAATCGCTGCGCCGCGCAGCGTCTGCGGGTAACCCGAGCCATCGTGGCGCTCGTGGTGCGACAACGCCGCGGCGCAGACTTCGGGCGGCAAGCCAAGTTGCTTCAGCAACGCAAAGCCGCGCTGCGCATGGTCTGGGTCGTGGCCCGCTTGCTCGTAGCCAACGCGCCCCACGTCGTGGAACAGGCCCGCTAGCCCAGCCATCGACACCGTCGCGGCGTCGGACGACACCACGGTGCGCGCTAGCCCCATCGACAAGAACGCAGTCGTCACGCTGTGCTGCGACAACGAATCGCTCGCGGTCAGCATGCTTCGCATCGCAGCGAACGCGCCCTGCTCGCGGAGCACGAGCGAACTCGCGCTGACTAGCATGCGTTGCGCGCGGCCAATGCCCTCGCGATCAAGCCGGCCCTGCAGCGACTCCTCGGCGATCGTCAGCGCGACGCCATGCAGCACGCCCGCGCGGCGTCCGATCGGCGCGCGGCGATCTGCGAGCACTTCGGACAGCGATCGCTCGATGCGATGCAGGTATGCGATTCTGTCCGCGCTTCGGATCCAGAACTCGCGCACGCCTTCTTGGTAGAGGCGCTCGACTTGATCTTCCGCAATGTGCGCGGACGCGTCGCGGTAGAGCACGAGCGTGTCGCTCGCAGTTCGCAGATA
>JACCDO011890779.1_pt1 | contig 13641 bp, 13 predicted proteins | sample 7446101 | NCBI WGS metagenome assembly JACCDO01 (sample SAMN15323440, study PRJNA562643) | freshwater metagenome | isolation source: river surface water | place: USA:Blue River Watershed | collected 2017-08-16
CGAAGGAGATTTCACCGTTACCCAAACCGCAGAGGATAAATTCTTAATCGTAACTGGCACTGCATTTGCACATCATGATGCTGGCTGGCTAAAAAAATTGCGAAGAGAGAATGGTTTTGAAGATGTCTCAATTGAAGATATAACTGAAAAATTAGCAATTTTCGGGATATGGGGACCTAAAGCGCGTGAGATTCTGCAAGGATTAACTTCTGCAGATTTGAGTAATGATTCATTTCCGTTTATGCACTCACAAGAGATTACTATAAACGGAGTTAATATTAGAGCTACGCGAATTACATACGTTGGAGAATTGGGTTGGGAACTTTACATTCCCGTTGAATATGCTCTAGAAATCTGGAAACTACTATTCGAAGCTGGCGGGTTTCCTTGCGGATATAGAACTATCGAATCACTAAGACTCGAAAAAGGTTATCTAGCTTGGGGTGGCGAAATAAATACAGAAAATAACCCTTACGAAGCAGGGTTAGGTTTTGCAATTTCCAAGAAAAAGCAGAACTTTTACGGTGCTACTGCCCTGAAAAATTTAACGGATCCAAAACGTAAATTAGTTGCGATAACTTTTGACGATATACGTCAGGTACCGATTGGTAGTGAACCAATTAAAGTTGGAAATAATGTAATAGGTAGAATTAAATCTGGTGGACAGGGCTACACAATTAACAAAGCTATCGGTTATGCCTATATACCGACAGAATACTCAAAACCAGGTACAACTCTTGATGTGGAATTCTTCGGAGAATGGATTTCGGGCATAGTCGCTTCGACTCCACTATATGATCCAACAGGCTCGAAGATAAAGAGTTAATAATGGAAATCGGTCTAGATGATGCTTATTCGTTAAAAACGCCTCAAGATAATAAAAATCTATATGCGAAATGGGCAGCGACATACGAATCAGATTTTGTGGCTAATCAAGGTTATCAACACCCCAAAGTAATCGCTGAACTATTTGATGCCCATCTCCCTGATTTAAATACAGTTGTCGACATCGGTACAGGTACTGGTCTGGTAGGCCAATACCTTTCAAATCTTCGTCCTGGTTTAATAATTGACGGCATAGACATCTCACCTGAGATGTTGGCTCAAGCTTCAAAGAAGAATATTTATCGCAATTTATATGAAAGAGATTTGACCAAATCTGTAGAGAATGTTGCCGCTCCATATGATGCTTTGATAACTATCGGAACTTTTACTCATGGACATCTTGGACCAGAGACTCTATTAAATCTATTCCCACTTATTAAAGAAGATGGATTTTTTGTTATAGCAGTTAACGAAAAATTTTTTCACCAGCAAGGATTTCTCGAATTTCTTACTTCGCATCAAGTTCGAATTTCATTTATGGAGAAAGTTCACGTCTATGATGAATCAAGTGCTCATCATGATTCCATGAACGTGGTAATTATTTTTCAATGAAACCTGAAACTTGGAGTGCAGCTAAAAGCAGTCAATATTTGCCTAAACCAAAGGCCAGTGATCATAAGTATCGTCGTGGAGTTCTGGGTTGCGTAACGGGATCAAAGCAATATCCAGGTGCCGCACTTCTAACTACCTCGGCAGCTTTAGCTGTTGGAATTGGCATGGTTAGATACTTTGGGCCAGAATCTGTAAAACGTGCCGTTATACAAAACCGACCTGAAGTTGTAATACAAACTGGTGGAGTTGATGCTTATCTATTAGGCAGTGGAATACCTGCAAGACAATCTCTGCTGAGAAAATTCACGATGGAAATGGCCAATCGAACAGATCTACCAAAAGTATTAGACGCTGGAGCGCTCTATTTAACAGGAAGTAGTAAATCTCCAACAATAATCACACCACATGCAGGTGAATTAGCAGAGCTCTTAAAAGTATCTTCCACCCAAATTAATGCTGATCCTATTTTCTATGCATTAGATGCAGCTCGAAAATTTAAAGTCACAGTATTGCTTAAGGGAAATCAAACGGTGGTTGCCAATGAACATCGGGTAATTCAATTACCTGCCGCTACTAGTTGGCTGGCCACGGCCGGCACTGGTGATTTACTTGCCGGTTTACTTGGTGCGCTCATAGCTTTAAATCACAAATCGGTAACCAAAGACAATCTAATCGAACTGGGTGCTACCGCTTCATTTATACATGCCCAGTCAGCAAAGCACTCATCTAATGGTCCAATTGACGCACAAAAAATGATTGACCAGATATCACAGGTTGTTTCCAAGCTTTCCAAGTAGGGCTACCCCACTTTCCTCACATTAAGCTCACAACTCAAAATATAAATATGAGTTTAAGAACTTTTATTTATGGTGAGGATGGTTTCACAAATATCGTACTGGCAAACTCATTATCAATGCTTGGCTTAGATATTATCGGCGAAATTGACAATGAATTCACTGCCTTTAATCAAATTTCACAACATAGACCTGAAGTTGTGGTTTTGCTAATTGAAAGAGGTCATCTCAAAGCTATTGATTTGGCTAAATCGCTAAGAAAGCTTTTTCCTAAAATGGGCATCGTAATTGCTACAAGAAGTGAAGATCTCCGTTTATTTGGGATTGAAAAATCAGATTTACCAAAAGGAACAATAGTTTCGAAATTAATGGGTCACTCAGATTTAGATAATTTGAAAAATTCAATTCTCAAGGCGCCAAAATACATCGACTGCGAACCTGATTTTCATACCTGCGAATTACTTTCTGATATGCAAATTGAGACTTTTCGAATGATGGCAGAGGGAAATGCAAATTCTGAAATTGCGAAGATGAGATTTGTTTCAGAAAAATCTGTGGAACAGATGCTGGCACGAATCGCATTGACTCTGGGTATACCTTATGATCGAAAACATAATTCCAGGGTTCGGCTTCTGAACTCATATTACGAGCTAATTAACGGTCATAAGTAATCTCTTAAGATAGATTTAACTCGTGGAGTTAAATCAGCTTAAAAGTCAGTGGAATGAGGTTCTATTTGCCCTCGAAGCGCGCAATCGTGTTGCCTGGCTAACCTTTTTTGATGCACGCCTTTCAAAGCTTGACGGAAATTTACTTCACCTTGATTTCTCAGATTCAGAGAAATTTTCAGGCGATCATTCATATTTTGATTCACGCACCAAATTTGCCCCAATGCTCACTGAAGTTATCAAGGAAATCACAGGTTCGGACTTGGAGATTAGTTGGTGAAGAAACTCATTTTTGGATTGCTCTCACTTTCTCTTTTGTTAATTGGAATCGAAGGAGCTAACGCTGCTAGTAAACTCTCTTTAACCATCACGAAGACTCCTACAATTGGAGAATCCAGAGTCACGTTGTACGGAATATTGAAGCCGGCCCGAAATAATGTACAAGTACGAATTCAAGTTAATTTAAATGGTAATTGGACTAATACTTCTCTAGGTGCGAAAACTAAATCCAGCGGTTCCTGGAAAATTGAAGTAGTTTCTACTGCACTTGCAGGTTCTGCGACCTATCGAGCTGTAGCTGGGTCTGTCTATTCCAATCAACGTAAATTTACAATTGACCCCGAAACCGCAATTACTCAATCAGACCCAACTTCAATGATTGAGCTTGCAGGTCCTGGCGGACGTATACATGGTGTAGATATAAGTCGCTGGCAACATCCAGGCGACAAATTAATTGATTTTGCAAAGATGTATAAAGCTGGAGTTCGCTTTGTGATGATTAAAGCATCCGATGGTAAAGATAAATCAGATATCGATGCGCGTAAATGGTTATCAATCGACATGGACGGTGCACAAGCTGCAGGTCTATACACAGGTTTCTATCATTATGCCTATTTACCGAATTCGACTGATCCTGAAACAGTCATAACTGAAGCACGCACTCAGGCGCAGAAGGCAATTTGGAGACTAGCGTCAGTTGGTGGATATAACGAGCGCACTCTTCCTTATGCTTTAGATTTAGAAAATAATTGCATTCAATATAGTGGCTCTAAATGTACGAAATACACTTCAAAAAAATTAGTGACTTTATTTGCAACTACATGGTTATCTGCTGTTAAAGATGCAACAGGCAGAACTCCGATGCTCTATTCCTATTCGCAATTCTTAGAGAATGCAATGGTTCGAAACTCCGAACTAAATAAGTACCCGCTTTGGCAAGCACACTATGGAATTAATCCTGCTGATCCACTTGGCCAACCAGGACAGAAACTAAGTGGTTGTTATGTGCACTCATGGACAAATTCAAGTTGCACTTCTGAATGGGTTGTTTGGCAATATACCTCTTGCGGTATAGGAAAGAAATATGGGGTACCGAGCGGAAGATTAGATTTGAACGTTTATCGTGGAGATATTAATTCTTTTCTAGAACTAACCAAAGGAAACTGGATTCCACAGATTGCTGACATGATGCCAATCAACGAACCTTCAAGTATGCAACTGGATTCGGCCTCATATTCAACTAGCGACAAGCCCGCGACTTTTCAATTAAATGTTTTACGTCCAAGTGGACTACCTGTTGTAACGGGCACGGTGAAATTGGTGTTACCCGATAAGAGCATTCTGCTTGACCAAAGCGCGGTCCGAGCAAAGAGCGGATCTTTCAAATTAACTGTTAAAGGAATACCGGTTGGAATATGGAGCGCTTCACTTCAGTTTATAGATAATTCCGGTACTCATGCCAAAGCAATAATCCCAATCGAATTAACTATTGCACAAGGTGAAAAGCCCACTACAACAGTTTCGCCAAGTCCTAAACCAGGCACCTCTACAAAAGTTACCGCAGATTCTTGCCGTGGTCAGATTATTAATTAAAACTGTTTAATTAGTTCTTGGTTAATTTAGCTGCTGATTTTTTGGCACTTTCAACTAGCTTTATATATTCTGCTACTGAAGCTTTCTTCTGTGGCGCTTTCCAACCCAAGTAAGAAGCCATTAAATCTGCAATGCTCTGAGCTAGATCCATTCCAAAATTTGGGGCTTCAAACCAGATGCGAGTCCTGCGCTCCATAACATCAGCAACTGTTTGAGCGCCTTCGGCAATTACTGCATAAACAATTTCCGCCTTTAAATAAGGCAAATCTCTTGTGACTGGAGTTGCTAATTTGCGATCTTCTGAAATCAATTCAAGTAAATCGCTAATGTCAGATCCATATCGATTTAGTAGATGAACAATTGAATCGGTTTTTAAATTATATCGAGCAGCTAGTGCATCCACTTGCTGAGTAAGAGCCCAATATCCATCAGCACCAATGATAGGTAATTTAGATGTAATGCTTTCGCTAGTTAATTTTGTAATGTCATTAGTTGCCATATCTACAGCATCTTTTGCCATTACGCGATAAGTTGTGTATTTGCCGCCAGCTAAACTGACAAAACCAGGGACTGGTCTATCTACAGTGTGTTCGCGAGAAAGCTTTGTGGTCTCCACATCTTTTTTATTTGCAACTAACGGACGCAATCCTGCAAAAACACCAATTACTTGTTCGGAGCTGATTCGTGGGGATAGCACCCGATTTGCTTGTTCAATAATGTACTGAACATCTGATCTATCGGCCAAAGGTGAATTTGGATCACCCAGGTACTCTGTGTCGGTAGTACCGATCATCCACTGATCTTTCCACGGAATAATGAAAAGCACTGATACCGCGGTCTTGATAATAATTCCCTCGTCGGCCTTTATGGCATTACCAGGAAGCGTTATATGAACGCCTTTGCTCATCTTTACTTCGTAACCAGGTTCTATCCCAAAGCTCTTATGTAGTTGATCGCTCCACACGCCTGCACACATAATTACCGTAGAGGCTTTTACATTAATTTTCTTCTTTGAATTCAAATCTGCAACTACTGCACCAGTTACGCGTTTGCCTTTTTTTATCAAAGAGTCAACTTTTGCATGGGTGATGATTGCTGCACCATGACGTTTTGCGGTTCGAGCAATCATCATGGTGTGTCGAGCATCGTCAACTTGTGCATCAAAATATCGAATCGCTCCGGTCACTACATCTGTACGCAAACTTGGAGCAATTTCAGAGATAGTTTTCTGCGAAAGGTGCTTATGTCCCGGAAGTGCTCTTTTAAATCCACGTAGCGCGTCGTATAGCGCTAGTCCAGCACCTACATAAGTGCGTTCCTTAACTTTTTCATGCAACGGGTAAAGAAAAGCTACCGGCTTTACCAAGTGCGGCGCCAAAGATGAAACTAAAAGTTCGCGTTCGTGAAGTGCTTCGCGAACCAATTTAAAATCGTATTGCTCTAAATATCTAAGCCCCCCATGAATCAATTTACTAGAGCGGCTTGAAGTACCTGATGCAAAATCATCACTTTCAACTAATGCGACAGTCAACCCTCTGGTAACGGCATCTAGCGCAACACCAACTCCGTTAATTCCACCGCCGATTACGAGTACATCAAAATGTTCTTTGGCGAGGCGGGAAAGGTCTTCCGCTCTCTGATCAGGATTTAGGCTTGAATCAAACATTACTCGCCAATCTTATCGTTAGTTAAGTAAAGTTCCTATGTGATTTTCATTGGAAGCCTAGATCAAGGCACAACTAGTACTCGATTTATCATTTTTAACGAATTAGGTGAGATTGTTGGGCAAGAACAGATTGAACATAAGCAGATTTTGCCAAATCCCGGTTGGGTCGAACATGATGCTGAAGAAATTTGGCTTAATACCTTAAAGGTAATTTCAGGTGCCCTTTCAAAAGCTAATTTAAAGAAGAGCGATTTATCTGCAATAGGTATCACAAATCAACGAGAAACCGTTGTCGCCTGGGACAGAAAATCTGGTAAACCACTAGCAAATGCCATTGTTTGGCAAGATACTCGTACCGCCGACTATTTAGAAAAATTTTCAGAAAGCAACAAAGTGCTCATTACTAAAAAGAGTGGCACTCCGATAGCGCCTTACTTCTCTGCAAGTAAGATGAATTGGTTGCTAAAAAATAAAATTAAAGATAATAGCAACTTAGCATTCGGAACTATTGATTCTTGGCTACTTTTCAATCTAACGGGTGAATTTGCAACTGATGTCACTAACGCATCTCGAACCCAACTTATGAATTTAGAGACTCTAGATTGGGATGATGAACTTCTGGCTATTTTTGAAATTAATCGAGCTTGGTTGCCTGAGATTAGATCTTCATCAGAAATCTTTGGTAAAACCTCTGACGGAATTCCAGTATCAGCGATACTTGGTGACCAACAAGCTGCCATGGTTGGGCAAACCTGCTTTGACGAAGGCGAATCTAAAACAACTTATGGCACAGGAAACTTTGCATTAATTAGCACAGGTTCGAATCTAGTTAGATCAAAAAATGGCTTAATAACTACTGTGCTATTTAAATTGGGTAGTTCTCCAGTCCAATACGCTTTAGAAGGTTCAGTTGCGGTTACAGGTTCTGCAATTCAATGGCTTAGAGATCAGTTAGGAATTATTAATTCCTCGGCAGAGGTGGAAACTTTGGCTTCATCTGTTCCGGATAATGGCGGAGTTTATTTTGTCCCGGCATTTTCAGGGCTTTTCGCGCCTTATTGGCGAAGTGATGCTCGAGGCGTAATCATTGGATTAACAAGAGCAAATACCAAAGCACATATTGCCAGAGCTGCGCTTGAAGCGATTTGTTTTCAGACTAAAGAGGTCATTGATGCCATGGAAGCTGATTCTGGAATTAAATTGAAAGAGATGCGTGTTGATGGTGGAATTACTAACAACAAACTCTGTATGCAAATGCAATCGGACATCATGGGGATTGATATAGTCAAACCAGTTATTACTGAAACAACTGCGCTAGGCGCAGCATTTGCTGCGGGATTAGCTGTTGGGGTTTGGAAAGATACCGAACAAATTAAGAAAATTTGGCGCAAAGAAAATACATGGAAATGTCAGAGTGATGAGCTCTCCCGAAAATCAGGCTTTGATAAATGGCAAAAGGCTGTTACACGAACTTTCGCATTAACTGAACTGAGCCAGTAAGATAGCCTTCTATGGAACTGCGCGGTGTAATAAGAACTGATCGTGAAATGTCGGATGGCAGAACAATCCGCTACTACGACAGCAAAGCAACCGAACGCAAAGCAGTCGATAAAAGACCAAAAGAGGAGCAACCTGGTATTGGTGAGCTTCGTTTTGATCCATTAGTAAATGAGTGGATTGCAATTTCCGCACATCGCCAGAATCGAATCTTCTTGCCACCTAAAGAGCTCTGCCCGCTCTGCCCCACTACAAATGATGAGTTGTTGACAGAGATACCTGAAGCTGATTATGAAGTAGTGGTTTTTGATAATAAATCGCCCTCACTTAGGCCACCTTTGGGTGATAACGCGCTACCGGATTATGCAGGACCAGAAACTGATGAAGGTAAAGCAATTGGTAAGTGTGAAGTTATAGTTTTCAATTCAGATCATGGTCAATCTTTCTGCGATCTAACGGTTACGCAGGTACGAACTTTGCTAGAAGCTTGGCGAGATCGCACCAATGAGCTCTCAAAAGAGCCTTATATCCGCCATATTGCCCCTTTTGAAAACCGAGGCGAGGAAATTGGTGTAACTCTGCATCATCCACATGGTCAAATTTATGCTTATTCGTATCTGCCACCTCGTGTTGAAAAAATGTTGGCGGCTGCCAAACGCTACAAACATGAATTTGGTCGTGTGCTGTTTGATGAAATTGTAAAACGAGAAATCGCAGATAAAGTTCGAATAGTTTGCCAAAATGAACATTGGATTGCTTATGTTCCTTACGCAGCCCGCTATCCATATGAAATTCATGTTGCACCAGTTGCGCCAGTTGCTGACTTAACGGAGCTAACCATCGAGCAGTGCGACTCATATCCTAAAATTGCTCTTGAAGTTATGAAGCGCTTAGATGGTGTTTATGGCGTACCAATGGCTTATATCGCTGCATGGCATCAAGCTCCAGTTCGAGAAGGCAGAGATCTTTTAAGACTCCATTGGCAAATTACATCTGTAAGACGTGCGCCAGGTAAATTGAAATATCTTGCGGGTTCTGAATCTGCAATGGGTGCTTTTATTATGGATGTAACTCCCGAACAATCAGCAGCGCAATTGCGTGAGGTTAAACTTTGAGAATTCTGGTTACTGGCGGCGCGGGATATATTGGCGCAACTGCCGTCGCCATGTTATTAGATGCTGGATATGAAGTAACTGTATTAGATGACTTGAGCACAGGTCATTCTGATGTGATTCCACCTCAGGCTAAATTTATTAAAGGTTCTCTTCTATCCAACCAAGATTTAGATGAAGCACTTGCAGGCTGCGATGCGGTAATGCATTTCGCAGCTAAATCTTTGGTAGGAGAGTCAGTTGAGAAACCTGATTTATATGCAGAAGTAAATGTTGGCGGATCTAAAGCTCTTTTTTCAAAGATGAAAGAACATGGCATCAAGAAGATAGTGCTCTCCTCTACCGCTGCTACCTACGGCGAACCTAAGCGCGTACCAATCTCTGAAAACGATGAACCGTCACCAAAAAACCCTTATGGCGCAACAAAACTTGAAATTGATCGAATGGTGGCCGCATCTGGATTCTCAGCAATTTCACTTAGATACTTCAATGTTGCTGGTGCCTTGCAAAGTGCAAATGGCTGGTTAGCTGAAAGACATAATCCAGAAACACATTTAATTCCTAATATTTTGAAAGCAACAAATGATGCTCCGGTTAAGATATTTGGAGTTGATTGGCCGACTGAAGATGGTACTTGCATCAGAGATTACATACATGTGATTGATTTAATTGACGCGCATATTAAAGCTTTAGAAACTCTGCCAGAAAATAAGCACGAAATTATTAATTTAGGTTCCGGGGATGGCTACTCAGTAAAACAGGTTATTGCGTCAGCTGAGAAAGCGGTTGGGCACAAAATTCCGGCCATTGAAAGTCAACGTAGAGCAGGCGACCCTGCGATATTAATTGCAGATATTTCAAAAGCAAAAAGCTATTTAGATTGGCAACCTAAACGTGGAATTGATCAGATGGTTTTAGATACATGGAATTCAATTAAATGACCTTTAAATCGGTTTTTGGAACTGAACCAGATGTAATCGCAGCTGCCCCAGGTAGAGTAAATTTAATTGGCGAACACGTAGATTATTCAGATGGGTTTGTTCTTCCTTTTGCAATTTCAAGCAGAACAACGGTTTCTATAAAGAAACGCTCTGACCAAAAAATTAGATTAGCTTCAGCACAAAGAAGTGCTGCAATATTCGAAACTTCAATTGCGGATCTAAAGCCAAAATCTGAGGGCAAGTGGGAGCGATATCCGCTTGGAGTAATTTGGGTTCTAGGCATCAAGGAAGGATTAGATATTTATGTCGATGGGAAAGTGCCTCTAGGTGCTGGACTCTCTTCATCTGCAGCTCTTGAATGCAGCATGGCAACTGCGTTAAATGCGCTATTTAATTTGAATTTAAATTTAAAGGATTTAGCCAGAGCTACCCAAAGGGCAGAAAATGATTACGTAGGTGTCCCTTGCGGCATTATGGATCAATCAATTTCACTTATGGGCAAAGCCGGTCATGCTCTTCTTCTTGATTGTCGAGATTTATCTACCAAATTAGTCAAAATGGATTTAGCAGATAGCAACTTAGAGCTTTTGATAGTTGATACGCAGGCACATCATTCTTTAGTTGATGGTGGATATGCCGAACGTCGCGCAGCCTGCGAATCAGCCGCTGCTAAATTAGGCAATTCAATGCGCGAATTATCATTAGAAGAATTAGAGGCAGGAAAAAATAAATTAACCGAAATCGAATACCGTCGAGCTCGACACGCAATTACTGAAATTGCTCGCGTACTACAGTGCGTAACAGCGCTTGAAAATAAAGATTTCATTTTGGTTGGAGAACTTATAAATAAATCTCATGCCTCTCTTAGAGATGATTACAATGTTTCTTGTCCGGAACTTGATATAGCTGTTGCAGCATCTATCGAAGCTGGCGCTTTGGGTGCGCGTATGGTTGGTGGCGGTTTTGGTGGAAGTGCAATTGCGCTCGTGAAAAAAACTGAAATTGAAAAAACTAAGACTGCAGTGAGAGCGGCATTTGCAAATAAAAGTTTTAAAGCTCCAAGATTTTTTGAAAGCTTACCTTCGCAAGGCGCTGAGTTAATACTTAATTAACTGGAATAACAGAGATTACTTCTACCCCGCCAATTGCACTTAAAACTTGAACTAAATCTGTTGGGTCGCTACCTGGTACAGCGACTGTAATATCGTCATAGCCTTTGCCATCTTCACTTTTTACGACAACTAAGCCGCGGATATCTCCACCAGCAAATCCAATCGCAGAGGCAACCGCACCTAAAGAACCTGGTCGATCAGGAAGGGTTATTTGCAATCGAAAAAGCGCCATAGCCTTAGTGTAGCGAAGTTGGCAATGGCGCTTTCTCGTTAGTTTTAGAGTTTAATTTATATACCTTAACTACTTGGTGCAGAACCTAATTTCACGCTAAATGTCTTGGTTCCGCCAGTAGGCAGTTCTACTAATACGCTAACAGTTGTACCTGGTGCATATGAGCGAATCTTTACAATCGCTGAAACCTCATCCGTGATACGAACTCCATCGATTGATTTGATAATTGAACCTGCCGGAATTCCTGCCTTCTCTGCACCTTCGCCAGTGCTTAATCTAGCTATCTTCGCGCCAACACCTGTGTAAGTAGTGTCAAAGAAAATACCTAGTACTGGTCTAGTTGATTTTCCGGTATTGATTAATTCGTCAATGGTTCGTTTGGCTTCGGTAATTGGAATTGAAAAGCCAAGACCAATCGATCCAGAAGTTCCGCTAGATAATGTTGCAATCGCAGAATTGATTCCAATAATTCGACCGCTACCGTCAAGAAGTGCGCCACCAGAATTTCCTGGGTTGATTGCGGCATCTGTTTGTATTGCATTCACATAGCTCTCTTGACCATATGAACCTGTCGTAACTGGACGATTTAAAGCAGAGATAATTCCGCTAGTTACTGTTGAAGCTAAGCCAAGTGGAGAACCAATTGCTACCACCGGATCACCGACAACAAGTTTGGTGGAATCGCCGAGAGTTAATTCTGGCAGATTTCCTTTGGCAATTTTGACTACTGCTAAATCGTAATTGCTATCTCTACCTACTATTGTTGCTGGAAATTGATCCCCATTATTTAATTCAACAATTAGCCTTCCAGATGAGCTTAGGGCGAAATCTTGGACTACGTGATTATTGGTAACAATAAAAGTTGAAAGCGCATTTGATTTATAAACCCAACCTGAACCAGAACCTGAACCGTTAGCAGTTGCTACTTCAAGAGAAACTACGCTTGGACCAGCAGTAGCGGCAATCGCAGATACATCTATGGAATCACCACTAATCGAAACTACCTTTTGGCCATTTCCACAAACACCATTTTTTGAAAGATAGAGCGCATTAGTCGAAGTAACACATGCCTTAGAACCTGGGGTAATTGATGGCGCGGCATTTGAAATTCCACCCACAAAGAGGGCGCCTGCCGCGAAACCTACGCCTACTTTGGTAGCTGTGCTATTCAAAATATTCATGTGTAGAGAATGCCTTTTTTAACTAAAAAATTCCTGAGAATTAAGTTAAATCTCGACAATATTATTACCGACAATTTTGACCTTAATCTTCTCAAGTGGGCGTGGTGCGGGGCCGGCAACGACCTTGGCTGACTTCATTGGATCAAAAGCTGCCCCGTGGCAAGCGCATCTTAGTTGCTTTAGTGATGGGGCATATTCGACAGTGCAACCTTGATGGGTGCAAGTCAGGTTGTAAGCGAAGACTCCTGCTTTTGTTCTAAATAAGAGCGCGGGTGCACCGGACGCTGAAGTGAATTTAAAGGTCTCGCCAACTGGAACTTTACTAAGCGCAACAATGCGTTTGTTTGCTGCCTTTGCAATTGGCAATACATTTCGTGGAAATAGATGCCCTAGCCCCATGAATGCACCGGAAATGCCTGCAACTGCCCCGATGCGCATAATGCCTCGGCGATTAATATCAAACCTCAATGTTCCAAGACCTCTTCTTCCGCTAACACCACTTTGCAAAATTAAAAAATAGGCTAACCACATCACTGCATACGCAGTATCGCTTCCATAAAAATATGGTCGAACATTAAATGTGGCAGTTAACCAAAGTCCAATTGAAATCGAGAAACCGGCAAATGCAGAAATTCTTGGAACTACATACATTAGCGTTGCAATACCTACCGCAAATTCTCCAAAAATGGTGAGCCAACCTAAAAAGACCGCATGTTCATAAGATTGAAGTAAGAATGACCCAATAGGTGAATTCTTTGAGAATGCTTGAATCTGGGCGCCAATAAAAGTTGCTCCACCTGGATCTAGAAAACCTGGGTCAGATGCCTTATCCCAACCACCATAAATCCAAGTTATCCCAAGCCAAGCTCTAAGAAGACGAGTTGCCGGGCTCTGAGAACGCCATGATGCAGAGATAGATTTTGGACGAAATGCCATGGAAAAAGAGTAATGGTTTATTCTTAAAAAAAGCTCCCTGACTTGGACTCGAACCAAGAACCTGCCGGTTAACAGCCGGCTGCTCTGCCATTGAGCTATCAGGGAATACTGCGAGGGCAAACTCTACAACAAGCCCTGCTTAGGTAAAAATCGGCTATTTATAGGGATTTTATATAGAACCTAGCGCCTTTTC
>JACCDO010971249.1_pt1 | contig 13640 bp, 13 predicted proteins | sample 7446101 | NCBI WGS metagenome assembly JACCDO01 (sample SAMN15323440, study PRJNA562643) | freshwater metagenome | isolation source: river surface water | place: USA:Blue River Watershed | collected 2017-08-16
CCAAATGGTTCCGGCTGGTGGCTCTTCAAGCGCCTTCAACAGAACGTTAGACGCAACCGCAGCCATGCGGTCTGCATCTTCGATGATCATGATTCGATACTTACCCTGAGATGCACCGAACGACGACTGGGCAACAAGATCACGAACTTCCCCAATGGTGATCTGCACCTTCTCGGTAGTGAGCACGGTGATGTCGGGGTGAGTCTCGGCGGCGGCAAGCACGCAGGAACGGCATTTGCCGCAACCGCCCTCTGCGCATTGCAGAGCGGTTGCAAATTTGCGTGCGAGGTTGGAGCGACCAGACCCGGGAGGTCCGGTGATCAACCAGGAGTGGAAGACCCCGTCTTCTCGCTCAGCAACGGCATGCTGAATAAGCGCTAGCGCTTCAGGCTGCCCAGCCAGCTCGTGCCAAAACGCCTCGGTCATGCGTTCAGCAACTGCCCTAGTCGAGCCTGAATCACACCAAAGATTTCAGTAGGGGTTTGGTTGGCGTCAACCACAACGAAGCGGTTAGGTTCAGCGGCGGCCAACTTCAAAAACTCGGCACGAACAGCCTCGAAGAAATCGATCTTTTCGCGCTCCAAGCGATCTGGCTCCTGCCCCGTCTGCTCACGTCGGGCACGGGCCGCGGATGCGTCGAGGTCTAGAAGGAAGGTCACATCAGGAAGTAAACCATCAACCGCCCACATTGAAATCCCACGAACCTCGGACGCACTCAAGTTACGCCCGGCGCCCTGGTAGGCAACAGAGGAGTCTAAGTAGCGATCGGTGATTACCACCTTGCCTTCGGCAAGCGCTGGGCGAACCTTGGTGGCCACGTGATGTGCGCGGTCGGCTGCGTAAAGCAGAGCTTCGGAACGAGGTGCAACATCACCCTTGCGGTGAAGCAGAAGCCCACGGATCTCGTGACCGAGTTCGGTTCCACCGGGTTCGAAAGTTGTAACTACTTCCTTACCCAGCCCGCGAAGGTATTCTTCCGCCATGCGGATTTGAGTTGACTTGCCAACCCCATCGATACCCTCGAACGAGATGAACACTACTTCTTCTTACCCTTTGCCTTCACGGTGCGAGCTGTGGTCTTCTTGGCTCCGCGGCCGCTGCTCTTGGCTGGTGCCTGACCAGGCTCTAGTCCTAGTTTTTCACGGCGGGCCATGAGCAGTTCGAAGGCGCGGTCTGGCGACATGTCCTCGATGGTGTCGTCCTTAGGCACTGTGGCATTGACGAACCCGTCTGTCACATAGGGACCGAACTGGCCAGTCTTGGCAACCACCTGACCACCCGAAGCGGGGTCTTCACCGAACTCGCGAAGTGGCGTGGCAGCCGTGCGGCGACCTCCATACTTCGGCTCCGCATAGCGAGCCAAAGCACCGGCTAGATCGATCGAGAAGATTTCGTCCTCTGCGCCGAGCGAACGCGAATCTTTACCCTTCATTAGGTAAGGGCCGAACTTTCCATTCTGTGCGGTGATATCTAGACCGGTTTCAGGGTCAACACCAACCACGCGCGGAAGGGAAAGCAGCTTAAGTGCCGTCTCAAGATCGATGGTCGCTGGGCTCATGGTCTTGAATAGCGAACCGGTCTTCGGCTTGGCCGCATCAGGGTCATTCAAAACAACGTATGGGCCGTAACGTCCGTCCTTGAAGAGAACCTCGAAACCGGTTTCAGGGTCAACACCTAGGACGCGATCGGTGATGATCGGTGCGTCCACCAGCTCCTGTGCCTTGGCCGGAGTCAGTTCGTCTGGAGCCAACTCTTCAGGGATGTTTACAATGCGACGACCGTTTTCGTCAGCGCCTTCCGAGCCTGGTTCCTGGAAGATCTCGATGTAAGGGCCATACTGTCCGGTGCGCAGAGTGATGGCATCGGTAATTGGGTACGAGTTGATGGCACGAGGGTCCTGGTCGAGAATGTTCTCGGCGGTGTCCTTGAGACCAGTCATGTCATCTCCACCGAAGTAGAAGTGGGTCAACCACGCCTTAGCGTCCAACTTGCCATCGGCAATCTGGTCTAGGTCCTCTTCCATCGAAGCGGTGAACTTGTAGTCAATCATCTTGCCGAAGTTCTGCTCGAGGAATCGAATCACGGTAAAGGCGATCCACTCAGGCACCAGAGCCTGACCACGCTTGGTCACGTAACCCTTGGCAATAATGTTCGACATAATCGCGGCGTAGGTTGAAGGGCGGCCAATGCCGTCTTCTTCCAGTGCCTTCACCAGCGATGCTTCGGTGTATCGAGGAGGCGGGGTGGTCTGGTGGTCCTTCGCGGTCACCGACTCAAGCTTCAGCTTCTGGCCAACTTCTAGGTTTGGCAACTTGGACTCGGCCTGGGCGTCGTCCTGGTTGCGGGCTTCGTCGTAGCTCTCCTCATAGGCTGCAAGGAATCCACGGAAGGTGACCACGGTACCGCTGGCGGTGAACTCGGCAACGCGACCATCACCAAGCGGACCAACCGCGATGCGTGCGGTGGTGGTCGAAACCTTGGCGTCGGCCATTTGCGAAGCCACGGTTCGCTTCCAGATCAGTTCGTAAAGATCGTAGGCACGCCCGTGCAGCACCGACGAAAGCTCGGCAGGAGTCTTGAAAACCTCACCGGCCGGACGAATAGCTTCGTGCGCTTCCTGAGCATTTTTCGACTTACCGGTGTAGACGCGAGGTGCATCGGCGACCGAGTCTGCCCCGAACATCTTGGCTGCCTGGGTGCGAGCGGCGTTGATTGCCTGCGACGAAAGCGTAGGAGAGTCGGTACGCATATAGGTGATGTAACCCTCTTGGTACAGACCCTGCGCGGTGTCCATGGTCTGCTTGGCAGACATGCGCAACTTACGTGACGCTTCCTGCTGCAAGGTAGAGGTGGTGAATGGAGCTGCTGGCCTGCGGGTAGAAGGCTTGGCCTCAACCGAGGTCACCGAGATATCCACGCCTGGCTTACCAACGGCGTCCGCGAGCGCACTTGCCGAAGCTTCATCCAGCAGCAGCACGTTACCGGTCAGGTTGCCGAGGTCGTCGAAGTTATCTCCAGAAGCGATGCGCTTGCCATCGAGGGTCTGCAGCTTTGCTTCAAAACTCTGCGAACCAGCAGGAGTGTCGAATACGGCTTTGACGTCGTAATAGGAAGCCGAGACGAATGCCATGCGTTCGCGTTCACGCTCAACCACCAGGCGAACCGCTGGTGACTGCACGCGACCAGCACTCAAACCACGATTGATCTTGCGCCAAAGCACAGGGGAAATCTCGTAACCGAACAGGCGGTCAACAATGCGGCGAGTCTCCTGCGCTTCAACGAGGTCGTTATCCAGCGAACGGGTGTGGTTCAGCGCTTCCTGAATCGCTTCCTTGGTGATTTCGTGGAACACCATTCGCTTCACCGGAACTTTAGGCTTTAGAACCTCGAGCAGGTGCCAGGCAATGGCCTCTCCCTCTCGGTCTTCATCGGTAGCCAGGAAGAGTTCGTCGGCGCCCTTTAGTGCAGCCTTCAAATCTTGGATGGTTTTGGTCTTACCTGCGGTGATGCCATAGAGAGGAGTAAATCCGTTGTCCACATCGACGGCGAATTTACCAAAAGAGGTCTTCTTCAACTCTTTAGGAACATTTTTTGGTTCAACGAGCTCACGAATGTGACCCACCGACGCCAATACCTCAAACTCCGACCCCAAATACTTGGAGATGGTTTTGGCTTTAGCCGGCGACTCAACAATCACCAGTTTGCGACTACTCAAAGAGAACTTTCCGATCTATACGCTCACGCAACATATAAGAGGTAGAAATCATACCTACCGCTAAGACACTACGACAGAATTTCCTCGTAACGCAAGAAAGACTCCACAACAGGCACTCTCAAGGCGGGGACCAACCACCGCCGAGTAATAGGCTAGAGACATACCAGTACAACGACGTACCAAGTAAAGGATGGCAATGGCGCCAAACTCAAACTCGTCTCTCGCATGGGACGACCAGCTCACTCTCGCAGAGTCACTAATCCCAGTAATCGGCCGGCTTTACCGCAAAAACGGCGTGGTTCTCTCGATCCACGGACGAAGCCTAATCAACCGAAACCCTATCGAACTTCTAAAGGCCCACCGCTATGCCCGTCACGTCGACGGCATTCCTCTGGATGTGAGCCGTTCGGTTCAACTGATCCACCTACTGGATTCACTTGACCTCGCTCCTGCTTCGATCGACGTAGCGAGAATCATCGCCGGTCACGCCGCCAAGGGCGGTTCGTTCGACTCGTATATAAAGAGTGAACTTAGCGAAGTGATCGGTGGCCACAAAGAAGGCTCCGGTGAAGCCGATGTGGTTCTCTACGGTTTCGGTCGAATCGGCCGCCTAGTTGCCCGAATCCTGCTCGCCCAGTCTGGCGATCGTCGCGGTTTGAACCTTCGAGCTATCGTGGTTCGCAAGGGCAGTGACGACGACCTTGTGAAGCGTGCGAGCCTGCTCCGACGCGACTCCGTACACGGCCCATTCGAAGGCACCATCACAGTGGACGCCCACAATGACTCCATTGTGGCTAACGGCAAGCCGATTCGAATCATCTACTCGGACAACCCGAGCACCATCGACTACGAGTCCTACGGCATTCACAATGCTCTAGTAATCGACAACACCGGACGCTGGCGCGACGAGGCCGGCCTCAGCCAACACCTCCAAAGCAGGGGCGTGGCTAAGGTGCTACTCACCGCTCCTGGCAAGGGTTCGCTTCCAAACGTGGTCTACGGTCTAAACCAAGACAACGTTAAGGCGGAAGACAAGATCGTCACCGCCGCCTCCTGCACTACCAACGCCATCTCCCCTGTGCTTCACGTTCTCGATGAAGCATTCGGAATCGAGTTTGGTCACGTGGAGACAGTTCACTCTTTCACCAACGACCAGAACCTGATCGACAACTTCCACAAGGGCGAACGCCGTGGACGCTCCGCGGTGCTGAACATGGTGATCACCGAGACTGGTGCCGCAAGCGCCGTCTCCAAGGTCCTGCCTCAGTTCGCTGGCAAACTGACAGGTAACGCCATACGCGTTCCAACCCCAGATGTGAGCATGGCCATCTTGAACCTGACCCTGGGTAAGGAAGTGACCAAGCTCGAGCTGAACCAAGTCTTGCGTCACGCTTCGCTCGAGTCGGGCCTCCGCAACCAGATCGACTACATCGAATCCCCTGAGGTGGTCTCCACCGACTTCGTTGGCTCTAACCGTGCCGGCATCGTCGACGGTCTTGCCACCATCGGTCAGGGTAAGCACGCCGTGGTCTACGTTTGGTACGACAACGAGAATGGCTATTCACACCAGGTGGTTCGCGTGGCTCAGAAGATTGCTGGCATCAGTCGCCCAGCCTTCCCTAAGGCTCGCCAGCTCTAGCCCTTGCCCTATGGCTTCCGTCTCGTAATTCGATTCGGATGTCGCTACCTATTACCTCGCATAAAGTGACTTCAGCCGAGAAACTTCGTGCCACATCGCAGGGTGAACCAGCAACCAGGCCGCGCAACGCATCGGCTGCCGCAACCGCTGCGTTATCGGCCTCGACCTGTAGCCGCCTCTGCTCGAGCCCTCGATTAAGCGGAATGGCAAAGACCGTTACCAGGCAAAGCATCGCAGCGATTATTCCAATCGCCAAAACCGAACCACTGCCCCGATCTAGAGGCCAAGACGTCTGGCGCATGCCTTCTCCTTAAAAGGAACCCACCCAGAACCGGTCAAGGTTACGCAAACCAGCTTTCCCTCGATGATCCCAGCTTCCGCTTCACCCCTGGCGATCGACCTTGCCTGTTCGCCAGCCCGAGTTGCTAGTTCCATACGTTGCAGAGGAATGCTCAATGCCTGAATTGCTAGGGTGAGCACGAGCAGAACAGCGGGTAAGGAAATTGCGAGCTCTGCTGTCACCGTTCCGCTCTCGCTACGGTGTGGCAACGGTTAGCGCTTTCATCACGAGGTCGTAGAGGATCTTCTTCACCTCATCGCTGCGCATAATCACCACCAAGAGGCCGGCAAACCCAACCGCGGCCATCGTGGCAATCGCATACTCGGCTGTTGCAGAACCCGATTCGCTTGCTAATTTCTTCATCTTTCACCTTTCTATGAAATGACCATGGCCAGAGCAAGTGGCACTATGGCAACAAGGACGAACGCCGGCAATACGGTCACGCCCAGAGGCCATAGGATTGCCACGGCAGTCTTTTGTATTCGTTTTCTGTCTGCTGTGTATGAAGCAAAACGCAGTTCATCGGCTCGTTCGGTAATCAGTTGCGTAGTTGGAGTCTCATTACGTAGAAATTGAATTTCGGATTCGTCTACGCCGAGCTCCTTAGCGGCTAACCCAATCGGAAGCCCAGCCCCAACCGAAATTGCCAACAGTTCTAGGTTGAAGCCAGGATCTGACCCTGCTGGTTGACCTTTCGCCAACAAGCGAGTGATCCAATTGCTCCCCAGCCAATAGAGAAGCAGCCCGAGTGCGACTGAAGCATCTGCAATCCAAGACGAAGTGAATAGTCGTAACACCGGGATACCACTGACCGCCCCACCAACCAGAACAAGCAAAGGGAGGTTCATCACCAATCGAGCACTGGCCTTTGGTCCGGTGGCTGCAATTTGAATTTCTTCAGACAGCTCTTCTCGTTTACGAAGCACCTGCGCAAACCGCTGAAGGGTTCCAACCAACGGGCCGCCCACCCTCCTGTTCACTTCAAGAATTCGCTCTAGATCTCGTCGACCGCTTTGAGTCAACCGTTCTCCACCAACTTGCACTGGCATACCGGCTCGGAGCATTTGAGCCATCACTGAAACCTCCGCCGCATCAGAACTCATTGCGAACCACCAACTTGTTCTCATTGGTTAGAGCGAGGCTCGAAATGTTCGCAATTCGAACAGCACTGCGACGCTCGCTCAACGAAATCACATAGCGAAAAGCGCTTGCAGCCAGATGGGCGGTGGTTGCGGGAGAGAGACCGCCGAGTAGACCAATACCAATGAGCCGCGAAGGCAGATCTTCTGCCCGGTTCGCATGGATGGTTGTGGCCGATCCTTGGTGACCACTATTCAGAGCCTGGAGCATGGGAACCAGCTCGGCACCTCTAACCTCGCCAACCACAATTCGGTCTGGCTTCATACGCAAAGACTCGGTGACGAGCCGCTGGAGGTCAATCTGACCAAAGCCGTCACTGTTTGCCTGCCTAGTTTGAAGGGAGACGACATTAGGGGATGACATTTCCAGTTCCGCGACGTCTTCGACTGTGACAATTCGTTCACCCGGCACTTCGGAAAGCATCGAGCGTAGCAACGTGGTCTTCCCAGACCCGGTACCGCCACAGATTATGAAGTTGGAACGCTCGGTAACGATCCGAGACAGGATTGGTTGCCAGCGAACCGGGTTCTCAACAACTGAAATAAGTTCGAACGAATCCATCGAATGCTTGCGAATCGAAACGTTGACGTTGGGGTTGGTGCCGAGGGGAAGACTCAGGTGAAATCGCAGATTGCCGTAGGCAACATCCGCAAATGGTTGCCCGTAGTCGAGGCGCTTACGATATTCGGTGGCCAAGTTCACCGCGAATTCTTGTAATTCCACCGATGACCAGAACGGATTATCTACAGTGACCCAAGCCCCATCAATAAGCGCAAAGGTCTGATGAGCCCCGTTCAAAACCAGGTCGGTCAGGTGGTCGGTGCTGAGTATTTGTTCAAGACGTTCGGGAAGCATGCATCGAGCATCGCCGAATAGTGGTGTGTGAAACCGAGCAGCGAGCAATTTGTGGAAAAACTAATGCCCCCAACCTCTCGTCAGTTTGGGGGCATTAGTGATTCCAACCGAACTAATTGATTTTGTCCATAGATCCCGTGAGGGTGCTTAGTTCTTTCTCAAGCTCAGCCATGGCCTCTCCACCTGCCATTAGGTCGGTGATCTGCTCGCGGGTGCGCTCACCCTTAGCAAAGTCATCTGCCTTTTGGCCGTGGATTAGAACGGCAAAGTGGTCACCAACAGTTAGAGCGTGGGAAACGTTGTGGGTAACCAAGATAACGGCAACACCCTTGTTACGAGCCTGCATCACGATACGGAGAACGTGAGCAGCCTCCTTAACTCCCAGAGCCGCGGTCGGCTCGTCGAGGATGAGCACGTTAGCCCCGAAGTGAACCGCACGGGCGATTGCCGCCGCCTGTCGTTCACCACCGGAGAGTCCACCGATCAGACGGTCGCCATCGGTAACGCGGGTAATACCAAGAGCCTGCATCGACTTCACAGCTGTTTCATTCGCAAACTTGCGGTCGAAACGCTTGAACGGTCCCCAGCCCTTGGTTGGCTCGGCGCCAACGAAGAACGAACGGCCGATGCTCATTAGAGGGAAGGTTCCACCGAACTGGTGAACGGTAGCGATACCAGCCTGGCTGGCGTCCTTAGGGCTCTTGAAAGCGGTGACTTCACCGTTTACTTCTAGAGTTCCAGTGGTTGCCTCGTGGAAACCGGCAAGAACCTTGATCAAGGTCGACTTACCTGCACCGTTGTCACCAAGTAGGCATAAAACCTGGCCCGGGTAGACCTCGAGCGAGACGTCGTCTAGTGCACGATATCCAGCAAAAACCTTGGAGACGTTGCTGAGTTTGAGGATTGGGGTTCCAGTGCGCTTAGTCATTCTTCTTGACCTCCTTCTTCTTGCCACCGCTTAGAGCTAAACGACGGAAGGTGTTGTTCATTAGAACCGCTGCCAGGAGCAGGATTCCGAGAATTAGTGCTGCCCAGTCTGAATCCCAACCGGTGTAGAAAACACCACGGTTCACGATCGAGAAGGTGAAGGTACCTAGTACTACACCTAGCACCGAGCCGTAACCACCGGTAAGCAATACGCCACCGATAACAACTGCAATAACCGAGTTGAATACGAACGACTGACCTGCGCTGGTTGAAGTTCCGTTGTAAAGCAAGGCCTGGATGACACCAACCAGTGCTGCACCGAATCCGGTCGACATGAATAGAACGATCTTGGTCTTTTCAACTGGAACACCAGCGGCACGAGCCGAGATGATGTCGCCTCCGATAGCGAAGATCCAGTTGCCGTAAGGGCTCACGTGTAGAACTAGGACGACGATGACCGCGATTCCTAGCGCCCAGAACACGGCGTTCTCGAACTGCTCAGGAGCTCCTTCGCCGATACCGAACTTGCCACCGAACATGGTCTTTACGAACGAGTCATCCTTTAGCGGGATGCTGGTGGTTAGGGTGATTAGTCGAACTAGACCAAGGGTCAGACCGGCTAGACCAAACTGCATGGCTAGGGTCACGATGAACGAAGGCACCTTGGTCTTGGTGACCATGAGGCCATTTAGGTAGCCAGCGGTTACACCTAGAGTAAGCGCACAGATCACGCCGAACCAGGTTGGTAGCCCCCAGAAACCGGAGACCAGGGCGAGGGTTACCGAGCTACCGGCCAGGATAGATCCAACCGAAAGGTCGAATTCGCCGGCAATCATTAGAAGGCCAACTGGCAGCGCGATGATTAGAAGTTCTGAAGCGGTGTTGATCCAAGCGGATACACCTCCGATGTCGGTGAACTGTGATCCACCGAAAATTGAGAAGAAGATATAGACGATTACGGTACCGGCTAGTGCGCCGAGTTCCGGTCTGCGGGTGAGATTCAGGATCTGCTCCCCGATGCTCTTACGAGCTACTACTGAGTTGGCCATTGGGTCCTCGATGTTTCTTGGTGTAAACGAATTTACGCCTGATTTGCTTTGGTGAGGTGGGTGGTGCCGGGCTGTGCCCGACACCACCACACTTCGGTGCTGGTTAGCGACGGCCACCCTTGGCGCCGGCAAGAACCTTGTCTACGTTCTCCTTGTTGATTAGCGATGGACCCGATAGGAGCTCCTTCACTGGCAACGAGATAGCGTAGGCAGCTAGCTGGAATGCGTACGAGGTTGCGTAGTAACCCTGTGCGTAGCCCTGCTGGTCGATTGCGAAGAACTGGGTTCCAGCCTTCACGCGCTCTAGCGACTGAGCGTTGACGTTGATTCCACCGTGTAGAACCTTGTCAGCTACACCTGCCTGAGCAAGTGCCTCAGTGATGCTGTCTGCGTCCGAGTCACCAATCGACACTAGACCGTCGATCGAGGTGTCCTTGGTGATTGCAGCCTTTACAGCCTGGGTAACAGCGGTAGCGTCACCGAACGACGACGAAGGAAGGTTTAGGCTCTCGCTGGCACCACCTGCGGCGACAACACCGTCCTTAACACCCTTGCAACGTGCTTCGATGTTGGCAAGACCAGGAAGAGTGTTCACACAAACAACGTGCTTCTTACCAGCAGCTGCCATAGCCTCACCGGCCATCTTTCCTGCTACGTAGTCGTCAGAGCCGATGTAGATCTCTGCGCCGACGTTCTCAACTTCGTGCTGACCCGAGTTGTATAGAACTACGATCACGCCTGCAGCCTTTAGCTTCTTGATACCCTCGTTCATCGAGTCTGGTACCCAGTCAGGGATGACCACAGCGGTTGGCTTTAGGGTTAGCATCTGGTCAACAAGCTTCGCAGCGTCAGCGTTGAAGTTGTCGTAGTTAGGCATCGATAGAACGGTGACCTTGCCACCGGAGTTCTCGATTGCTAGACCTGCGTCTAGAGTTCCGTTCTTAACAACAGACCAGAATGAGTCAGAAGGAGCTCCACCCATTACTACGATGTGGATGTCCTTTGCGGTCTCGTTGGCTACTGCGCTGAACTTGGTTCCGGTGCTTGCGGTGTTTGAGCTACAGCCGGCAAATGCCAAAGCTGCAACAGAAACAGCTGCCGCTACCTTTAGAAAACGTGAAACCTTCACGATTTGTTCCTCTCATCAGTGTTACTTTGGTTGCCGGCGGGGGATCCCGCTAACAATTTCCCGGCATGTTGGACTATGCCGAAACCTATCTATTTAGTTGTGATTCCTGCGATTGCTGCAGCTTCCTTGAGGGTTGCTGCTGCGTACTCGAGGCCTTCAATGCGACCCATCGAGGTGTCTTCGTGCTCGATGATCACAAACATATCTGGGTCTACCGCGTAAAGGGCCTTTAGGAATTCGGCCCAGTAGTTTGCGTCGTGACCCTTGCCCACTGCAACAAAGTCCCAAGCAGACTGCTTTGGCCATTCGTTTGCCCATTCGTCCCCGCCGAGGTTGGTGCGGTTTTCGTCTGCACCCAGGCGACGGAAGCTGTTGTCCAGCGCTCCTTCGATTGCTGCGTGTGGGTTGATGCGTACGTCCTTGGCTGCCGAGTGGAACACCAGGCTGCCCATGTTCTTTACAACTGCAACTGGGTCCATGTGCTGCCAGAACAGGTGAGAAGCGTCAAGCTCTACACCCACGTTGGTGGCCCCGGTGCGCTCAATTAGTTCGCGCATGCTGGCTGGGTTGAAAACGAGGTTCTGTGGGTGAAGTTCAAGCGCTACCTTCACATCTAGGTCGGCGGCTAGCTTGTCTACCTCGCTCCAGTACTTGGCTGCGATGCCCCACTGGTACTCGAGCACGTCTAGCGCTGCCGAGTTCCAAGCGTTGACGATCCAGTTTGGGTACTTAGCGCCAGGCTCGCCACCAGGTAAACCAGACATGGTTACTACGCGGTGCTGACCAAGACGGTTAGCTAAACGAACCGAACGACGCACGTCTTCACCGTGCTTGTCACCGATAACGGCGTTTGGGTGAAGCGGGTTTCCGTTGCAGTTCAAGCCACCGATCGAAACGCCGGTTCCCTCGAAGATTGCTAGGAAGTCATCGCGCGCTGCGTCCGAGACCAGAATGTCGTCCATGGTTGGTACGTGGGTTGCAGGTAGGAATCCACCGGTGTTAATTTCGATGGCACTTAGACCTAGATCTGCAATTACCTTGAGCGCCTCAGGTAGCGAACGGTCGTGCAGGATCGCGTTGTAGACACCGAGTTTCATTACTTGCGACCTTTCAAGTAGCTAGGGTTTGAAGCAGGAACTTCGACGTTAGCGCCGTTGTTCTTACCTGACTGGATGACTGCCTCGATGACCTCCATGTTGTGAAGTCCGTCGCGGAAGTCTGGGCAGTAAGGAAGAGCCTCGGTCTCTGGGAGACCGGCCACTTCCTGGAGGAATGCGCGGTTCTGGAAGAAGAACTGGTCGTTCTGGCCAACGTTTACACCAGGAGCGTCTACTGGTAGGCCACCGGCGATGTATGGGTGCGAAGGACCAACCTGGATGGTGCGGAATCCGCGCTGTCCATATGGGTCCTCGTTTAGGACTAGCTGGAATTCACCGTTGCGGGCCTGGCTGAATCGCGCGGCACCCTTCTCACAGTAGACCTCAAACTCAAGCGAGGTTGGGTGACCGGCTGCAACACGGGAAACCTGGATGGCTCCGGCTACGTTTCCGAACTCTGCGATGAAACCGGCGTAGTCGTCGTTCTCAACTGCGTCGAACTTGTCTGATGCGGTTGCGGATGAGTGTCCCTGAACAGCGCCAGATGGAACAGGACGCTCGGTGATTGAGGTTACAAAGCGAGCACCCGAGACGGTGGAGAACGGCTGTCCGGTGATGAATTCGGCTACATAGGAGATGTGCGAACCTACGTCGGCTAGAGCACCGGTACCCATACCACCCTTGTAGCGCCAAGAGATTGGGCTCATTGGGTCGCTCGAGTAGTCAGCCCAGTAGTTTCCGCTGAAGTGAAGCACCTTGCCAAGCTGGCCGGAAGCAACAATGTTCTTGATTGCAGCGATTGCAGGGTTACGAAGGAAAGTAAGACCGATGCGAGCGATCGAAGAAGCGCCATCGGCGGCAGCAACCATTGAACGAGCATCGTCTAGGGTGTCGCTCAGTGGCTTCTCACAGAGTACGTGCTTGCCAGCAGCCAGGAGACCTTCGACGATTTCGCGGTGTAGGTGGTTTGCGACTACGACGGAGACGGCGTGGATGTTTGGGTCATCGGCGATGCGACGCCAGTCGGCGTCGCTGCGCTCGTAACCAAAGCGGTCGGCAGCAGCCTGGCCGAACTGAGGCATTACGTCACCGATCGAGATCAGCTTGACGGGTGGTAGGTCTGATCCGTATAGGGATGTCGCTGCACGATACGCCGCGGCGTGTGCGCGACCTGCCATTCCTGCGCCGATAACTGCTACACCGATGGTCATTGGTTCTCCTTGGTTCTAAACTTTTGGAGCGTTCCATTGGAGCGTTCCATTTAGTCAACCTAACGGATAATTTTGGAGCGCGACAACCAAATTAGGCAGGATTTACCATAATGTTATTTTGTGCTAACAAAGTCTGCAGTTCCGCCGTCAAGTAACCTAGTCAAACGATGACTCAAATCGACGGGGTAAATAAGAAGGCCACCATCTACGATGTGGCTGAGGCGGCTGGCGTGTCAAAATCGCTGGTATCCCTCGTGCTTCGCGGTGACAGTGCGGTCTCCCCGGCCAAGCGTGAAGCAGTGCAAAAGGCGATCAAGAAGCTGAACTACCGCCCGAGTCGTAATGCACAGAACCTGGCGTCGAACCGAACCAAGACCATCGGAATGGTCATCACTGAATACGAAAACCTCGCCTATTCGAACGTACTTATTGGCCTTCGTGAAGTGCTCGATAAACACGACTATCAAATCCTGCTGACCGACCAGCCCACCAACCCAAACCTGCTCGGTGACGCCGTAGACGCTCTGTTTTCATTGGA
>JACCDO010751100.1_pt1 | contig 13637 bp, 6 predicted proteins | sample 7446101 | NCBI WGS metagenome assembly JACCDO01 (sample SAMN15323440, study PRJNA562643) | freshwater metagenome | isolation source: river surface water | place: USA:Blue River Watershed | collected 2017-08-16
ACGATTTCTTGATTTCTTCTATAGTATCATTAATTTTTTCTACTGATCTACCAGTAATATACACTGTTGAACCAAATGAATATAGTTCCCTGGCAATTTCTTTTCCTAAACCTGAAGTTGTTCCAGTAACTATAGAAATGCTGCCATATAATGGAAATTCACTATTAAAATCAACATTTGATTTCTTCCGGACATAATTCATTCGCTTTAGCAGCAGATCCTTGACATACTCACGATCCAAACTGACATGTTTCTTGTTACACAGTATTCCAATAATAATCGCTGTTAAAAGAACGGGGATAGTCAGGATATAACGGCAAAATCCACCGTACTTATTCGCGCCTCGATTACCATTGTTATTTCTTTGTTCCATTTTTTGCAATCGATTTTTCTTTTAAAGTTATTACAGCTTGCTTTATGATATGATCCTTTTTCTCTCAAGCCTATCCACTCTATGGAGTACCTATGACACGGTCGATGGGAGAGAGATGATCTGGGATATCCTATCCTTTCTTTCTTCCGAGTTAAGGCCAACTCGATGCCAACTTGTTGGTGTGGAAACCAAGAAGAGAACGGAAATCCGTCGGGGAAAAATTGGAGGGAAAAACCTTTCATGCGTAGGAAGAGGACGTGTGGTCTATGCAGAGATAGTATAGCTTCATGTACATCTAGCTGCTTGGCGTGGAAACCATCTGTAGAAATACCATATCTCTTAAAGTTTTGCGATTTTTGCGAATCCACGTTTCCATTTTGTTGTATAATTTATAGAAAACTTAATAAGTTACAGGAAAGGCTCATGGAATCGTGTTGTATACTATTTAATAGTTGTTATCGTGAGAATTTAACTCCTATTATTGATGGAGGATCGTTGAAAACGGCGATGCCATATAGAGACAGTAATAATACTTTGACTTTGCAAAGTTTTGACTCAAATTTATCAGTTAAAAATCCATTATGCTTTACTATCCCTGATCAGTCAGAATATGATAGTGAATTTGTACCAAATTTCGTAAAACGAACTAATTCTAAGTTGTCTGAGCGATTAAGTCCTACATCAAGTGGATTAAGTAGTATGAAGTATAAAGTAAATGAAAGCGGAGTAAGTTTACATCCTCATAGAAATTCAGGTGGAAGGTTCTCATTTACGCTTGATTGGAGCGATTTGTTGAAAGAATATCATGAATTTGAATTAGAAATGACCGAAAAGTATCAAGAGTTACTCACTCCAGAGGTGTTAGAGAACATAAGATTGAAGCCAGAATCGTATTTATCCGCGGAAAATCCTGAAGTTATTCGTGAATTGGCTAAGCGAAGGGTGGAAATAGAAGAAAACCAGAATTTGGTCTTAATGAAAGGTATAAAATCTAAGCGGTCTATCGAATCTACAGAAAATAGTGAATCCACAGAGATAAATGATGACGATGTTGATTCATTTAAACAAGATATTGCGCTACCTTCTGCAGCTGGCAATGCCAATGCGCAGTCTATTGCTTCAACCAACAATCGCATCTCCTCTAGGTGGGCTCGTAATCTTTCTAGTATAGTCCCGGTGCAAGGAGCCATGAGATTCACCAACAAAACCAATATATTGAATGTGAAACCCAAGTGGCCTGAGTGGCTCGTCGATGAGTCCTTCGACGTGATCAAGGTCAATTCCTTCGGGAAGAAGTACAAGCGAACTCTCAAGCTCACCGAGCAGCATATTTTGGCCTTGAAAGACGGTACTGGTGTAACCAAAGTGTACACATATCTAGACGTGTTGAAGCTATCACTAAGCAGTGACAGCAAATCGGTGACGTTACTGTTCAAATCTGACAACCGATCGTACACCTACATAACGGCATTTGCTTGTCACATATGTCAGCAAATAACTACCAGAGTGCAAGTGCGGACTGCTCTAGAGAAATCGTCGTTGTCAGTTTCGAACATCGAGCACTCTACCGAGGCGATGCTGGCTATTATTGATGCAATATCTACGGACAACGCGAAGTCAGGGACGAGCAACTACCTGACATTTGCTAAAACATTGAAGAATCGCTTGTTACCCACTCAAAATGATGAAAACGTGGGTAAAGACGACACTGCTGACACCAATCCTGGCGCTGAAAGCACCTTGTCCCACAGCTTCTTGAAGATTGAGCCCGGTACTGCTGAGTTCAAAGTGCAATCCGCCGTGAGAAACTTCTTATATGACGAAAACACACCCGAAGGTAACACTCGACGTCATTTCATCGCAACATTCAAACAAGAGCAAGGACTTACAGATATTCGCATGTGGATCGAGGGGATGCATGAATATATTTTCATGAATCGGGGTGTGCAATTATCGGCTGTGTACTACGACACGGCTTCATACGGCTTGGCGCCAACCAGCGATTTGAATGACATCGACGAGAACACATTAGTAAGCATTTCTTTCATCATATTCACCGTCGTTGAAGAGTCTATTTTCACTCATTTAAATCAAAATATTTTAACAATTATTCAAACTCCGGAGCTCATCAAGCGGGAGAATACGTTAGTTAGCAAGATGAATGAGTTGGCGAAAAGATCACAGGGTGATTGGGGTATTCCCAAGGATAATATCAGTTCATTGGGCTGGAAATCGGCTATTTTTGAGTTAGAGGGTGTTGAGAGAAACCCAACTCCCTCGACGAGGTTAAATGCCATAGTCCGAGCAGCGAAGGCAATATATGCTGAGTATAAAAACGAAGTCATCCCGCGGCTATCGAGGAAAGGAAAACATGACGCCGTGCTCGGTGCCGATGACTTGGTTCCTATCTTTATTTTTGTGTTATGCCGATCAGGTTTGCTGCATCCAATTTTCAACAAAGACTTGCTTTGGGGATTGTGTCATCCGGACCAGCTGTATGGAGAGAGTGGATATTACTTGACTATATACGAGAGCGCAGTGGCCTATGTAGAGGAGACTCTAAATGATGCTGCAATTTGATAGCATTACTAATAAAGTGTAATTCTGTAAGATGTTGTACTGCCTTTGTCTGGCGTTGAAGGTTTATAGAAATGGGTATTAAAGAGAGACGAAGCTGCTGGGATATGCAATTTTATTTATTCTCCTGCGGTTACACCGTTTTAAAAATATTGTAAATAATAAAAATCTCAACGCCATCTAGACACATCTGTTCTTTGACGTTTAGGTAGTTGCTGACTGTCGCTCTGCGCAGGTATCGACGCGGCGACGCACTCGTTGGTTGTCGGTATTGGCTTCATACTGACGGTTGACATCCTCTTGCTTCCAGCTTGAGTTACTTTTTGCAACTGCGACTTGGTTGGTGGCACTGGTAGACTATCGAGGTTGGGATTTACGTTTTCATTTTCTATTGTCACATTAGCCTGCTCTTCATTAACTATCGTCTTTCTTGCAACCTGTGGAGCTGCAACCGGTTTGCTCACCTGAGCTGGCTGCACACCGATGCAAATATTCTTAGTTGCTTTACCTAATTCTACTTGATTGACTTGATTAGCGAATCGCAATGAGCACGCCGTCTCTTGCGACGACGCTTGTGTTGGTGAAACATTTACAAACATCAAAGCTTTACCATCGCCCGACAAGCAGTCTTGTAGAAGCATTGTTAACTTTGAGTTTCTGAATGGAACATGTTGTGCTTTTGTATTCAACGCCAAGAAGACGTCGGCAAGACATGATAAAGACTTATTGATGTTGACAGTTTCCTTTAACCTGGTGGTATCGTTTAGGGTTCCTGTGCGATCCAGTCTCTCTGAGCCAGCCAAATCAACCAAGCGAAGGCCACCCTGCATTTGTGTGATACCATCTGAGTGACGACAAGTTATATCAAGCATAAACAATGCGTGACTTCTACTACTTGTTTCATTCATTCCAGTGCATGCTGTAGTTCTGGCTCGTGCTGCTTGATCCAACAGCGATTCTAACTGCCGCATACCAATTATCAGATTTGTTGTATTGATTTCAAGCGCGGTTAGTCCAGCAACTGTCACTTTACCGGAAAGATTTGATATTTTTAGTTGTTGTTTCACCCCACCAGATGGCATCAACAAGTCTCGTAACTCTTCGTTATACAGCTCAACCATCGAAGCAGTAACAGTTATAGTCCAGCCGTCTTCTTTCATTAAAATCACATTTGATATCACTTGTTCGACTGCACGCGGTATAATACCGCGTAACTTTCCTTGTCGATCACCAGTCATTGTAAACGTCTTACCTGACCCTGTTTGACCATAACTAAAAATACAAACCTTATAGCCATCTAATGCCGATTGGACCAGATCTTGGACCTCATTATACACATCATCCTGGGATGACGCCATGTTAAAGACTTTGTCAAATGTGTAAAGGGGTGTTGATGAGTTCCCTTTGCTTAACGTGGAAACACTGGTGCCGTCCTTATGACACTTGACACAGCTTTTATCCTCTTGAACATTGACAGTGTCATTGTGGGTAGTCTCTTCGCCGTCGTAACGCAAAAATGGTCTGCATCGGACGAACACTCGTATATTTCCTCTTAGCTCTTGTAATTGATTGTGTATTTTTTTCCTGGATGCTTCTGACTGGATTAATTTCTGTCTTAGCTCCTCAATAACTCTTATCAAATTTCTGTCTCCTGAAATAGCCACGGAACCACACAGCTCGTCGTCTGTTAGTGGTCGCAATGAGTTCTCTTTTGCTATTTTTTCTGCTTTTTTTGCTTCTTCCAAGCATTCAGTCAACTCATCGATATCCTTTTTGTACCTACTTCTCTCAGATAAAAACAATGCTTTTCCATCCTCAATAGTTTTTTCTAATACTTCTTTTTCGCTTTCCACCTCGTTTAGCATCGTATTCAAGTGCTCAATCTCTTCAGTTTGAGCTTGAATTGTCTTTTCCAACTCTTCCTTATTCTTTAATTCTTCTTGAAGGTCAGCAATGGTAGCTTCATATTGTTGTTCTTTATTCTTATAAGTTGACAACTCTTGTGATAACTGATTGAAACTATCCACCTGTTTACTGTAATTGTCATTAAGAGTGTTCAATTCAGCTTGTTTCTTACTTAATTCAATTGTTACAGCATTACTTTTCGCAGTAATTTCATCCATTGTAGCGAGTTTTCTTGATTGAGACTCAATCTCTTTTGATTTTATAGCCAATTCATTGTTAGCCTTTTCACATTCTAGTTTCATAACCCCCAAATCATTTTTTAATTTATCTAATTCTTTAGTTAACTCAAATTTATCAGTTTCCACAAGTTTTAGTTGACCCTCGATTGCCTCCAACTTCAATGACTTTGTACGATACTGTTCATTCTTCTTGTGTAATTTCTCGACGTATTCATTTCGTTGCTTTTCTAAATAGTCTATTCTAGATTGGGTAATGTCTGAGTTTGTTGTGTACTTAAATACATCTACATTAGCCTCATCCTTATTATTGTAAATTGACGGACGATAATCTTTGACTGGCGTCTTGGAGCGAATGTGTGCCGTGGATGATGAGGATAGCAAGTCCTGCAGCGAGTACTCGTCATCAGCCATGGTTTTTGGATATATCTGTCTTTCTTCTTCGTGAGTACCTTATTATCGCGGCGATATCGCTGACTGTGAAGACTAACGGTCCGATTTTTATCCCGGCCCTTAGAAGATTGAACTAAACTTACTATTAATTCTTTATTGAACTAGGAAAGCTGAATTGTTTGCATCAATACGATTATCTAAGTCTTCTAATATTTTAATTTCTGAATGACAAATATCGTTGTATTATTAGTCCGATGATATAAGTTTAAACAACTGCTCTCGAATAGAGTCATACAATACACTTGTGTGCCGTTCCAAACATTGACGTCGGTGGACAGCTTACATTGACGTCGGTGGACAGCTTACCAAAATAGTTAACTTCTAACTTCTTAACTGTTTTAAGCCGACCCCGAACAAGGCCTCAACGATTTCAAGCAAAAAGGATTTGACTTTCAGTCGGAAGAGAAGTAAGAAAGGAAAAACCTAGGTAGCGCAGTACTCATGGCGGAGAAGGCAGTCGATTATGAACAGCAAATCCATCGCTTGAAGCTCTTGTCGAAGTCGCAGACGCTTTTTTTGAAACAGTTCATTCATAATAAGTTAGCCACGTGTGTTTCGTTGACGAACAAGACGTTGGATACGTTAAGTAGATTGAACATTAAAGATAACAAGATCGATGAGCTAAAGCATGCTATTACTAGTTTGAATTTGGGAGATTTGGAGGGTATCGATGCTACTTCAACTCAACTACAATTTCACGAAGAATTGACCTTGTTGAGGGCTTCCGTTGGTTTTAGCTCTGGTTCAGATGCAAAGAATAAAAACGATAGAAATGAATCTAAATCTAACAGTGATAGTAAATCTGATGACTTAATTGAAGATAATATTCGTCTTAAAGAGTTGGTGAAATCGTTAAAGGAAACGAATCAAGATTTAACATCCGAAATTAAGAAGCTAAATGATTCAAAACCAGTCCAAATCGTTACGACTAACGATAAAAGTGCTGAATTAAATACAGAAATAAGTAAATACAAGGAAGATATTGTAGCATTACAAAATGAAGTAAACAGTTTGAAGGCTATTCAAACATCGAACTCTAAAGCGCTAGATGACAATGAAATTATTATACGCGAGAAGGAACAAGTGATTAAAACTAAAGATAATTTAATTACTTCCTTGCAAGCAGAGCTGGATAGCATTCGCAGTGGCAAAGAAAGTGACAGCAAAAGCACGATGGAACAAATTGTTACGCTTAAAAATAAAGTTACTTCACTAGAAGAACAATTAGTTCAAGCGAGTCGTGACGGTGACCATCGCGTGGCTAAAAAAGTCGAGGAATTAGAACAGCATTACGCAGAAAAGTTGAAAGAAGCCGACTTGAAGTTAGAGTCCGAGAAGGATATTTTGATGGAAGCAATGACCCAAGAATTGGAAGATTTGGAAAAGCAAAAAGATGCGGAAAAAGCAACATTATCAGAAAAAATTAAGGATTTCATCGCTGAATGTGCCCAGAAAGACGCCGAAAAGGCGGCACTAGAAGCCGCCATGAGAGATTTAAACAAAGAAATCGCTGGAATCAACGAAGAAAAGAAAAGCGCTGTGAACGCTGCGCTCCAAGAGAAAAATAAATTAGTGGAGCAGGTTGCACGCATGGAAGCGTCGCAAAATAATGTCAATAAAGTGCTCAAAAATTTAGGCCAAATGCATATGTCCGCAAGGCAGTTGTCTAAGGAGTCCAAGGCGCAGGCTGAATTGATAAAGAAGGACTTAACAGACATGCAAAGAACGTTGAAGATTCAATTGGGTGGCGCCCTGATCTCCAAGATGAATGCAATATTCGAGCAGAATAATGTGGTCATGCAGAAGTACAAGAAGGAAGTGGAAGAGCGCAAAAAGCTTCATAATTTAATACAGGAATTAAAAGGAAATATTCGTGTCTTTATGCGTTGCCGCCCTCCCACCACCAAGGAGTTGGAGCAGTTTGGCGACGATGCGGCTTGCGTCTCATTCCCAAATCCCGGAGAAGTCAAAGTTTTTAACGAAAAAAATAGAGAAAAAGTATGGGAATTTGACGAGATTTTTGATACATCGTCGACTCAAGAATCCGTGTACAAGGAGGTGTCTGCGTTGGTCACGTCCGTCATGGATGGATACAATGTATGTATCTTCGCCTACGGACAAACAGGTTCGGGCAAAACTTGGACAATGAGTGGTCCCTCAACGAACAGAGGTGTCAATACACGCGCATTGGATGAGTTGTTTCATAAAAGTGCTTCAAGGCGCGCTGACTATCGTGATACGATATCAGTTAGTATCTTAGAAGTGTACAACGAAGCTATTCGTGACTTGCTGGTTGATGGCGGCAGCAGCGATAAGTTGGAAATTCGTCAAAGTGATCAAGGTAACTATGTGCCTGGTTTAACACAAATACCAGTAGAATCACTACAAAATGTCATTGATTTACTAGCTGTTGCAGATCGCAATCGCTCCTCTACGGCCACTAACATGAACGAGCATTCCTCTCGATCTCACATGATGTTGACAGTAACGGTTGTATCTGACAACCTAACACTGGGTGTAACTACTCGAGGAAAGTTGAATTTGGTGGATTTGGCTGGTTCAGAGAGATTGGATAAATCAGGAGCGTCTGGCCAGGCGCTGAAAGAGGCACAAAATATCAATAAATCCCTATCAGCACTAGGTGACGTTATTGCTGCGCGTGCAAACAAGCAGAGCCACGTCCCATTCAGAAACTCCACACTAACGTATCTATTGCAAGATTCCTTATCACAAGACAGCAAAACACTCATGATTGTGTGCGTAAGTCCCGTTCTGTACAACTCAGAAGAGACATTTTGTTCATTAAATTTTGCATCTCGTGTTCGTAGTGTGGAGTTAGGAAAGGCGACCAAGAATGTGCAATCTGCAAGTGGTGGTGCTACGGCAGCAACCAAAAATGCAACCAAAAAATAATTTTATTCCGTCGCTCATCGACGCAGCGCTTGAGTATAGCAATATATGTGTAAAATACAACTAAAAAGACTTTAAATAACCTACAAACTTATGCTCTGACAAAATGGGACCGTAGCTTCCTCAAGTAGTTGCCGGAGTTATTATTGCTCTTCTTAGCCGCCGCTTCGTCGTTTTCGTCATTCAAAATGTGCAAGTTCAAGGAGCCGTTTAAGGATTGTACATTTTTATTCAACGGACTAGTGGATTTAGTGATTTCGTTTGATTTACGCTTTGATCCTGCTGCTTTACCATTGACCACAGGTGAATTAGAGTCCTGTTTCACAATACCCAATGGGCTTCTCGATGATTTGGGGCTGACGGCTGTTTCCTCGCGGTACGAGTAGTCTATCGCACACTTATATACTACTCCATCATTCACAGTTGGATCGAGAGTGACAGTAGCAGGTATAGCGAATTTAGCATTGCTTTCTTTGACACTATCAAGGTCACTCTCAAGTTCAGCCATCTTTTCGGTAGCCATTTCATACTTTTTTTTCCAATATTCAACCTCGGATCGCACCACTTCGTTCTCTTTGCGCAATCGCATTATGTCGTTCTCATACTCTACTTTCACGCGTTCCAGTTCCTCTTCAGCCTCGGCAAGGTCCTTCGCAGTGGCTTCATTAGCTTTAGCAATGTGACGTTTTTTTGCTTTTTTACATGACTTGGTGACGTCGTCGATCTGATTAGCCTTCGAGTATAATTGTTCTTGTAAATCTTGGATCTGACTGAGCAAATGCGAGCTTCTTTCTGCCATTTCTTGTGCAACTTGTGTTCTTATTTCAGTTTCACGAGAGAATTGTTGCACTAGTAACTCGTGATTTTCTTGTTTTAATTTATCTAATTCTTCCCGCAATTCATTAAGTTCATTAGTTATACTCTCATCCATTTCTACTTCCACCACAGGAGCAACAACTTCAACATCCATCGCATCTTCCACTGAAGTTCTTAGTTCAGCAGTTGAATTAGAAGGTCTAACTGTGCTCTGTTTAGTACTGTTCCCCGCGCCGTTATTACGAATACTTTCCCTCATACTAGACGTCTTAGTTTGAATCACAGGTATTGCAGGAGGAGCATCGACCTTTTTCTTTGGTAATTGCACAGTTGTAGCGACAGGAACTGGACTGATTGCACATGGCGCAGTCGAGCCAACTCTACCGATATCTATAATTTCTTTAATTTTACACGCTAGTGACGCATTTCCTAATATTGAAATAGTTTCATCATAGTCTTCAATTTGAGGGTTAACACAAGCTATCATAGCAACACCATTCAAACCCGCTTGTGAGATAAGAGGCATTAGTAAGTGAGTTAGTTTCGATTCTCTAAATGGTATATTGATGTTGATGTCAGTGGCTCTCTTCTTCATGCCTTGTAAGCATCTCCATAACTGCATCAATGACATATTAATGATATTTGCTTCTTTCTGTTGCTCTGCATTAGCATTAGTGCGATTATGGCGCTCTGCTCCAGCCAAATCTACCACTTGAAACACGACTGATTGCTTTTTACCTTTCATAACTTTAGTTAAACTTAAGCTGTAAACAGCGTGAGAACGACTAGATGAAGCATTTAGGGAGGTCTTGGACTTTGTTCTTCGGCCTGACGCATCATTCATTAGCTTTAATGCATCTTGCGCTGATGATATGGTATGTGAAGACAACTTACATACCTCTACACGTCCATTACCATCTCGTATATTTAATTTATCCTTTTTGGAATTTTTTGATAGTAAGTCATATATTTTTTCTTGATAAATTTCAAGCATTGATACTTGCAAGTCCCACTTTGTTTGTTTCTCGTATTCCATTCTTTCAAATAACTGACTTACTAATCTTGGAAGTAGACCAGGATTTTGTGGTGTACCTTGTATAGTATATGTTTTGCCGGCATTAGTCATACCATAAGCGAATAGTACACAACTTTCTCCTTGCATAAAACGATTTAATAATGGCTCAACACTTGTATCAAAGATGTCAAGCTGTGTTGATTGGGCACCAAATACTCTAGAAAACACGTAATGTCTTTCTTCAGTCTTGGTATATTGAGCTCTCTTAGATGTTTCAGGGGCAGTTGTTACAATAGAATTCTCTGATTCCACTCTTATCGTACCAGTCAAATTTGTGTCACTAGGACGAATTCGTAAGAACACTTTCATACCATCAGAAGCATCGATGGCTTTACCACTTTCAATTGCATCTTGCTGTAAGCAACTTTCAAAAACTGTCGATAACTTCTTTACAGGCACATCGTTTGGGTGTTCATCTCCTTCAGGAAAGGTTGCTATGACGCTGTTAAGATCAATATTCTCCGAGTATTCGTCGAAAGACGCATCTAAACTCTCACGCATCGCCTCCATGTTTTCTTTATTCCTAGAATTTTTTTTTGGCATTTTTTACCGGCTAGTACCGGTTTTCCCCTTGGACATTTTTAATGTTGAAGACGATATATATAATTATATACATAAGAAAAGGCGATTTATAGGCTCCTACTTTGTCTCTTCGAGCATTTCTTTCATAGCCTGTTGCTGTGTGTCAGCAATGCATTTATTGTGTATATCTTCAAAGCCGCCCCCTGGAATAATATCTTGTAAAGGAAAATTTTGACCGAGACGATGATCCGTACACCTAGCATCTTTCCAGTTGTACGTTCTTATTTTCTCAGATCTAGATCCGGTGCCTACTTGATTCTTTCTTTGGGCATATATTTCATCTTGTTGTTTCTGTAATTCTATTTCATATAATCTAGATCGTAATAATGCAAATGCAATTTCACGATTGTTTTTTTGACTCCTCTCTTGTTGACAAAATATTCTAATACCTGTTGGTTTGTGTAACAAATCTACGGCAGATTCAACTTTATTTACATTTTGTCCTCCAGCACCAGATGATCTAGCTGTAGTGCAAACAATATCTTCATCTTTAATTTCTACTTCAACTTCATCAACCTCAGGCATAACTGCTACTGTAGCAGTTGAAGTATGGACTCTTCCACCACCTTCTGTTGCAGGTACTCTTTGGACACGATGAACACCGGATTCATATTTCAATTTACTATATACAAATTCACCTGTTATTTGTAATACACATGTTTTATATCCACCCATTTCACCATCTGTTTCGGATACAGGCGAAACTTTCCATCCATTACTTTCTGCATATTTTCTATAAGCTTCAACTAAATCCCCGGCAAATATAGAAGCCTCATCACCACCTGTTCCAGCTCTAACTTCTAACATAACATTTCTATCATCATTTGGATCACGTGGTAATAACATTAAAGTAATTGATTTCTCTAGTTCATCTTGCTTAATTATTATATCCTTTTGTTCTGCGCGTATCATTTCTTTCAAATCTTGATCAGTTTCAATAACTTCCATTTCATTTAAATTTAACCTTTCATCATCTAATTTTTTCCATTCCAGATATGCTTCTACTGTATCTTCAATAGACGCTCTTTCACGAGACAATACTAGCATCTGTTTTCTATCATTTCCTACATCTGGATCAGCCAACCTCTCAGTTAATGCATCAAAAGTACGTTTAATACTATCTAATTTTTGTATTAAAAAATTATCTAATACCATCTGTAAATGCACTGGTGCTCTAGCATTTCTAGTAATGAAAGAGCTTTGAAACGCATCGATCGATAGCGGAATTATACACAAAATACAAACAATTCTCAGCACATAGTCCTTCATTTGCTTATCTTTTTTTCTACCTATTCAGGTTTCAACAAGGGCCCCTACGTACGATGCTGACTCACAGATGTTAATATAATGTCAATAGCATATATAATGATAAAACATCATGATACAATTAGTAATAATAATAATAACAGTAATAATAACAAGTGCAAGGAAACCAAGGTGATAGAAATAAACTTTACTATATAGTTAACGCGACCATATAACAAATACTTTCGTTCAACAAGAATGTTACTATATCTCTCTCTTTTTTACTGAGCGAATCTAGAAGTTAACATGAACCCTAATGGATCTTCGGAAATGATTGAAAAAAAGGCACTTCACTTTGGTCTTAAAAAACACAAAGATCATGCCAGCGTATCACTCGAAGCAAACTGGGGAGGGCATGCCAGAGGCATGCTCATGCTCATTGGTTCCAATTAAGACTGAAGTCAGGGGACCTGCTGCACAGGCACCAGCAGGTCAAGATGATATCATTGACGATGTATTGAATTTTTTTAGAGCGAATGTTTTATTTCGTAATTTTGATATTCGTGGTGGTGTCGATAGAACATTGATTTATTTGACATTATTTACTTGTTTATGTCTTGTTAAATGTGAAAAAATAGAAGATAAACCAACTGCAGTTAGAGAATTAAGAACATTAGCTGAGAAAAAGTTTACTATTCCAGGAGAGGCAAGTTGGCCACTCGGTGGTTTATTTTCTGCGGTAAGTTTATCTATTTAATATTCACTACATCTATAATTCTTTGTAATACTATTTATGTATTACTACTCATACTAATTACTATTACTAATTTATATTAATAATTATTATAGCCTGGAAATGCATCAGAGGGAGAAACATTTAGATCTTACTTTAAACAAGCTAGAATAGAATTAGCAACTAGATTACTAGAAAGACTGTTTGATCCTGATGGATCAAAGAATAAATGGTGGCAGGCGTTTAGTAAGAGAAAATTTATGGGTAAAGAATTAAAAGATTAGTAACCAGAATATAACTCTTTTGTATCATATATAATCATGTATAAATCCCGGAAATATAATATGTATCATCTTGGTTAAGTAACTATTCACTGCCAAATAATAGGTAGTTGTTCAATAGGCAAGTCCATGTGAAGAATTGTTTCAAAACGTCATATTGAAAAACTGATACTTGTTGGATGCATTAAAATTACAGTCTATATGGTTTTTCAGCACAGTTACTATCATCCACCACTATTTCTGCTTCTTCTTTTCAATTTTAATATTAATTTTTGGGCCGGACTTGGATTATTGAGAGGAGATCTAATAAGCAGACTAGTGATTTGTGTTCAGTAGAAGGACGGAATTTGGTCCCGGAGGCATGCAGGATCACGGCGACAGATACAATAGACTACAAACAACCCTTTCAAAATGCTACAGGTTTGTCACTAATCTTGCATATTAATCTAAT
>JACCDO010574642.1_pt1 | contig 13634 bp, 4 predicted proteins | sample 7446101 | NCBI WGS metagenome assembly JACCDO01 (sample SAMN15323440, study PRJNA562643) | freshwater metagenome | isolation source: river surface water | place: USA:Blue River Watershed | collected 2017-08-16
TCAATTGAAGATATTTCTTTACCTGAAGAAGATGAAGAAATAGAAATAGCTCTTCCAGCTCCTTCTCGAAAAAAAGCGCGCACAATGACTAAAGTAGAAGAAAAAATTAAAACAATGGCAAAAACGGTTGAAAATACAGTAAGAGATATAACTGGAATGAAATTACAATATCCGAATCCATTTACAAGTAGATTAGAACAACGTATGCCGCAATTATTTGTTAAATCAAAAGGAGAAAAATTTGATGTATATACTCGTATGTGTCCATTTAGTTTAAGTGAACGAAGACAACCGATTATTTTAACAAAAGAAGAAAAAGACAAAATGATTGAAGATCATCCAGATGATGTTGATAAAGATGCTGATTTTATTGAATATGGAACTGATCCGACGGATTCATCAAAAAAATTTTATTATACATGTCCGAGATATTGGTGTTTATTAACTAACTCGGCAGTTACTGAAAAAGATATATTGGAAGGAAAATGTGGTCCAAAAGTATCTAAGGTAGAAGATGCAATTATTCCTAGAACAGCATCAACTGTTCCAAAAGATAAATATGTGTATCAATTTTATGGTAATAATGAGAAAAAATATCCTGGATTTCATAAAAAAAAGACACCTGGTGGTTTATGTATACCTTGTTGTTATAGTAATTGGGCAACAACAGAGATGAAAAATCGAAGAGATATTTGTCAAGGTAAGTATGATAAAAAAACAAAAGAGGCTGTATCAAAAGAAGAAGAAGCAAAAGAAGAACAAATAATTAGGGAGATTGCTGAAGTTGAAAATTATGTTAAAGGTCCTGAAAAATATGGACCTCAATTGGGTGAAGGACGTTGGGGATTTTTACCTATTGCTGTGCAAAAGTTTTTACATGAAGTGAATGAAGATTGTAAAACAAGTAAAACATCAATGAGTTTAAAATATAATCATACTTGTATATTAAGACACGGTGTTGAAGTTAGTTCAACTCAATCATTTATTGCATGTATAGCAAATGCAATATTTTATGGTCAAAAAGATGAAACATCTTCAGATGGAGGTAAACAACCATTATTAAATAAATATATTCCCGGAGTAAAGTATAGTGTTCCGTCAATTAAAGAAATGAAAGAAATAATTTCAAATGCGTTAGATATTGATTTATTTGTAAAATATCAGAATGGTGATTTACTTACTGCATTTGCGGATGAAAAAAGAGAAATTAATTTAGATAATTATAAGTCAAGTAAATTATATAAAAAAATGCAATCAGAATTTAAAAAGAATAAAAATAATAGTGAAAATAGTATTAATGAAGAAAATATGAATAATAATTTTATAGTAAAGGTAGCACAAGCATTTGAAAATTTTAAGGATTTCTTAAAAGACAATAAAATAACAATAGATTATACTTATTTATGGGATTTAGTTTGTATGCCGAATCCTGGTTTGTTTGAATCGGGAATAAATTTAATAATCTTAGAGATACCTGAAGATGATACAACTAACAATATAGATTTAGTTTGTCCAACAAATCATTATTCAATAAACACATATGATGCAAGAAAAAGAAGTCTTTTGTTAGTTAAGCGTGAAAATTATTTTGAACCAATATATGGATATAGACACGATGGTAAAAATATACATGTAACAAAAACATTTAGTGAATATGATAAAAGTTTACCTAAAACATTGAGAGCTGTATTTGCAAAAATTATTAAGCCAACATTAAAAGATAAATGTAAAGCACTTTTAAGTAAACCAAATGAATATAGATTTAAACAGGCTCCATTATTAGATAATTTAATAAAAGATTTAGTAGATCACAAATATGAAGTAAATATGCAAGTTATGAATTTTCAAGGAAAGGTTATTGGAGTATTAGCAACTAACAAAGATGGATTGCAAGGTTATATTCCATGTTTTCCATCATCGTTAACTACTTTAAAGAAATCTAAAAAGTCGTGTGATAGAGAAAATCGCACTTGTGAATATGATTATGTCTATATGGATGATAATATTTGGCATTCATATGAAGAAACATTAGAATTTTTAAAAATATATTATGATTATGAAGAGCCGGATGATATAACAAAAGTAAATTGTCATAATCCAAAATATTTTTGTAGAGTAATGGAAGATGAATTAATAACAGGTTTTTTAACGAATACAAATCAATTTATACCAATAAAAGATCCTGTTCCAGTATCATCAGTAGATGATTCAATAAAAACTGTTAGTCAAGGTGATACATTGGCTGCGGATATAAACGTTCAAATTGGAACGAAAATGGATTCAAAACGCATTGATTTTATAAAACGCATTAAATTGGAAACGAATTATTTTAATGTCTTTAGAAATACAATACGCATATTATTTAATGATTATTCAAATTCAGATAAACGTAAAACAATTCAAGAAGAATGTAATAAAAGATATGTTTTATATAAAAATCAATTGGATACTGTTATAGATATGTTACATGATTTAGTTAATGATACTATTATATTTGCTACCAATGAAACTTATGATTATAATAAAGTTGATGAAAATGCGGTTCAAACTTGTCTTAAGGCGAATCAAGATAAATGTGAAAGTAAAAGTTTCATTTGTAAAATAACAAATGATAAATGCACATTGATATTACCTAAAGAAAATTTAGTTAATGGCACAGACAATGAAGAATATTATTATGGTAGAATGGCAGATGAACTAATAAGATATAATAGAATTAAATCATTTATATTTAAACCGCAAATATATTTATCATTTGGGCAAGTAAAATATAACTTAAGAGATGATGAAATAATTGTATTACAAGATATGTTAAATTCTGATTTTTTTGAAGGTCTTATTCCAGCAACAATTAATAAATATGCAAAGTATAGCACATATGATACAGCTGATCCAATTGTATCACAATCATATGATAGAGAACTTGAATTAGATGATATTATTAATCCATATCACGAAAGAGATTGCACTAAAGGTGAACCAGAAACAATTACATCAGGTATTTGGCGTAAATGTTTTCCATCAGGATATAAAGAAATATTGTATTCTGGAAGTAATTATTGTTCATTGTATTTAATAATAGATATAATTAAAGAAATAACTAACAAAACTATTACAGTAGAAGAATTAAAAGAAGTGTTAGTTGAAGAATATAATAATTTAACTGAAAATTTTACTGATAAAGAGAGAATAAATAAAATTACTGATATTTTAAGAGAAGAAGCACAATTTGATGCAAATCAGTTACAAGATAGAACAATTAATTTTGAACAATTAATTTTACAAGATGGTTTTGTTGCAATTAATTTTGATTTATGGTTACTTTTAAATCGATTTAAAATACCAAGTATATTTATTTCAAGCAGACCTATTCCAGAAACTAGATATAATGCAAAAGAATTTGTGTGCTATACTGATTCAAATGTTAGTTCATATGTATTTATACTTACACCTGCAATGTATCGTAGATTAGGAAATAAATTGCCTGAATATAAATTAATTGTATCCGGTGAAAATAAAACATTAATTGATATAGATATTTTAAAAGAAGGTGATTGTGCAAATAATATAGGAGAAGCAATAGATAGTTATGTTAGTATAGAAAATTATATAGACTTAATGTTTAAAAGAGATATAACAACAAAATATAAACCTAGACAAAAAGGTTTAAGAAATAAATTAGAAAATTTTGATTTAATAGAAGAAGAGCCTGAATTAGTAGAAGAGGAAGCACCCGAATTAATAGAAGCAGTAGCACCTGTAGCACAAGATAAAGTAGCACCTGAAGCACAAGTAGAAGCAGAACCCGAATTAATAGAAGAAGTAGCACCTGTAGCACAAGATGAAGAAGCATTTGAGATAGATGTTGCTCCAATTAAAAAGCGTAAAGTAAAAAAATTAGTTCCTAAAATAATTTTACAAGAGGAACCAATTGTTGAAGAAGAAGAACAGAATGCAAAAGAAGAGCAAAAAAATGTATCGCCAGTGATACAAGAAGATTCAACAGTTTTTGAAATTGTTCCTGTTATTAGACGAAAAACTAAAAAACAAAAGGAAAAAATGCTTAAGGTTAATCCTCCAGGAAAAAGAAAAACTAAAAAATTAATACCTGCTGCTTTACCTGATGATATTAGCATTATTGAAGAATAATTTATATTTTATTAATTTATTAATTTATAAAATATAAAAAAAGTTATAATATTACAAAATTTATTTTATTTTTCTTTATTTTTATTTTTATTTTTATTTTAAGCAAAAGGATCATAATCATTCATATTACCCATTTCAACTATTGCCATATCCTTAACATTTGTTTCTATCATTAATCTATCAATTGAACATTTATCTACTGCTCCTTCTAAACCAGCATATAAACCCTTTTCAATTACATCTTCTGCCTCCTCGTATTGAAATTTATATTTCTCTTTTAATAATAACATTTCATTAATATCCAATACCACCTGAAATGATGCTGTTCCAAATAAACCTTCTTGACCACACATCACATTTGCTGATATACCTCTTAATGTATCTAATTCTGCGTGTCTTGCTGCTTTTAAGAACATTTCTGGAGTTTCTTCGAATGAAGCCTTTGCAATGGGTCCAATATCATCATTATTAATTCCGTGTCTATAAATTGAAATCAATTTATGACTAAATGTCATTCTATCACATAACACTGAAATATGATGTGCATTAATATAAGAACCATCAAATTCAAGAACTTCAATCAATTCATTGTAAATACATTGTCGTGCTGCTTCAATGCCTAATACATCATATATTTCCATAATATCATTACTTACTGTTCTTGTATTATCAATATATTCTAATCCTAATACATCAAGTAAATTAGTTCCAACTGTATCTAATACCCAAATATCTTGTTTTACATAAGCGCCTCCTTTTTCTACAAGATTATCTACAACCTTACGCATTATAACTTTATTTATGCGTTTAATTCCGCGTAAAACAATATTATTTAAAAGTTGATCCTGAAAATTCTTTAAAATATAAATTTGATCAGATTGATCTAATGGATTTAATTTTGTCTTTTTATTTGCTTTGCTATTTGCATTTTTTAATACATTTTTCATACGAATTCTAAATATTAATTTATCAGAATTGTAATCTGAATATACGCAAGTAACTTCATCTTTATATGTATTATTTAAAGTAAAATTAATATCATCCATTGTAATATTCTTTTCTAACATAACTTCAGGATCCATTTCAATACGAATTACCCATTTACTTTTATCTTCTTCTAATTGTTCTTGCTGTTCTAAACATTCATCTAATAGTTGTTCAAATTCTCTAAATTGAGACATTGCTTCTTTATCTTCCTCAATTAATGTATTCATATCATCCGGATCAAAACATATTTCAATACTTTTAACTACTTCCTTTAATTTAGTATGTTCTAACATATATTGAATCATATTTGCTTTATCTTTATCAGATTCATCTTCTTTATTTAAATAAACTGTTAAAGATGGATTCTTAATTGAATTAGATAAAGCCAATATTTCTTCCATTCTTGGCACACCACGAGTAACATTTGACTTTGATGCTACACCTGCAAAGTGGAAAGTGTTAAGCGTCATCTGAGTTGTTGGCTCACCAATACTTTGTGCAGCAATCATTCCAACCATTTCACCAGGTGCAACAATTGCTCGCTTATAATTTAAAATAATGGTTTGTAATAAAATTTCAATAGCCTTCTTATTAAAACGCTTATTCAATAACAAATCTTTAGGTGATAAATAATAGAAATATAATAATTTAAATAATTTAGTTGGTTGTGCAAATCGAATTTTATTTAATTGTTCAAATGCTTCTTCAATTAAAGAATATACTTCAGTCATTGTAATATCAACTAAAGAATTTGCATTAATACTTTGTTGTCCAATAACATTTTGAATAATATATGCAAATGCAACTGGACTACGAACTGTTTTTTCTGATTTTCCGTTAAAGACATTTTTAAGAACTTCAGATCTTGCATCAATCATAAAATCAATATATTTCTTATTAAATTCTTCTAATTTATCTTGTTGTGCTTTTTGTCTAGTATAAGTAGACTTTGTAAACATACCTGATAATGTTTTTGATCTTGTTTTATCATCTATAATAGCAAAATGAGAATAAATATCTTGAATACTCATCTCAATTATGGGTAAGTCTTGATTTTCAACCTTAACTGTATCAACTGAATCTTCACCATAAGAGAATTGAACAACTTTATTCTTATTGGTTCTAATTGTCATATCATAGTTAACCATTAAGTCTTCTAAACCTTTAATTAATCTTCTTTGAATATAACCTGTAGTTGAGGTCTTAACAGCTGTATCAATTAAACCAATACGACCACCCATTGCGTGAAAGAATAATTCTTGTGGAGATAATCCATTAATATATGAACTTTCAACAAAACCACGAGCAACTGCACTATCATCATACTTTGTATAATGAGGTAATGTTCTGTTATCAAACCCATAAGGAATACGTTTACCATCTACGTTCTGTTGTCCTAAACACGCTGTCATTTGTTGAATATTAATTTCAGAACCTTTTGAACCAGCATTAAACATAACTACGAACCGATTATCGTGTGATAAATTATTTAATGCTTCTCTTCCGGCATCATTTTGTGCTTTACTTAAAATAGCGTTAACTTTAGTTTCAAATTCTTCTTCATTCGTTTTACCAGAATTATTTTCAAATACACCAATTTGAACTTGATCAATTAAATTCTTTACGTCAGTTTTTTTGTCTGAAATGATAGAAACAATTTTATCATTAGTCTTCTTATCAGTAATTAAATCACTAATACCGACACTGAATGCACTTTGTTTCATATATTCAGTAACAATATTTTGTAAATCATCAATAAATTGAGCAGAAGCCATATTACCAAAATCATTACAAACGCGATGAATAAGACCTTTAGTGCCGGAGCCTAAAATACCTTTATCCATTTGTCCGCGCACATATTTACCATTTATAATTTCAATAACATTATTAGAATCACTAGTTTTTTCTTTATCAGAATTAAATTGTTTATTTTTAACTTTTAAAGTAAGGGGTGGTAATATTTGAGATAAAATTTCAAAATTAGAAATTTTTTCGCCCTTATTTTTTTTTAAAGTATTGGGATTTACGCGATTAAACATCATAAGTAAATTCATTGCATCTTTTTGTGAAAATATAATGTTTTCTCTTGTAAATCTATATGAGCCCAACATCGAATCTTGGTAAATGCCAATGATTGATGAATTGTTTGCTGGACTTATAATTTGATATGGAACTGCTGCCAAATTACGCAATTCCGATTCGGATTCTGGATCCTGTGGCATATGTAAATTCATCTCCATAATTTGGAAATTTCTTACCATTTCTGGTAAGTTTAGACTATACCTTATGCCTCATCAAGCTGGTTAGGCTATCATATGAGACCCACAAACATCTAGTCGTTGAACCTTTTCCATACCCTTTACCATAACGGGGTTAGGAACTTGGCTGCGGATTACCTATTTCATACTATTGAGTATTCATTCATTACTTTTTTACTTTTGGGTTCGGCTATTAACCGAGGTCCTTACAAAAGTTTCCAATTGTAAGTAGTAGTAATGACTTTAAGGAGTTCCCGTCAATTTGAATGTGTTGCTAAATGATTTTTTAAATTTTGTATAAATTCAATTAAATCATTTAACTAGGAAGTTACACGCTTTTAACGCTTCCTGTTGGAGACAAGACGAATTTTATCTCCATCGAAGTCGGCATTGTAAGGTTTAGTCATTTTTTCCTTACGATAAATGGTAAGGAAATCTTTATGATTTCTCATAAAGTTGGAATACACCTTGTGCCTCATCAAGTTGGTTAAACTATCATCTGAGACCCGCAATCATCTACTCTCTGAACCTTCCCCGTGCTCTTACCATAACGAGTTTAGGGGCTTGGCTGCTGATTATCCAATCCTTTACATTTTTACCATTGGGTTCGGCAATTAACCGAGGTCCTTATCATTATTTCTAACGATAAGTGGTAGCAAAGGCTCTAAGGAACTTCCAGCAATTTGGTCGCGTTGCATTCACCTAAATAAGGTAAATACTAGGGGGTAACACGCTTTTAACGCCCCCTGTTGCCGACACAAAACCTATCGGCCACGTTCATTCTAAATGTATCACCTCGCTTCATAATTCGAGCAATATGACACATCATACTCATTCTATGTAAAGTTGGTTGACGATTAAATAAGATAGCATCTCCATCCATCATATGACGATGAACTATATCACCATCTTCTAATACAATGCTCTTTCTATCTAAATAACGCAATGTTACCGATTCACCATTTTTACGTTCCAAAATCTTTGCACCTGGCCACACATCAGGACCATTTTGCACTAATTTTGTTAAGAATGCTTTATTTACTTTATTTACCATAATTGGCTTTGTTATATTCTTTGCAATTTTCATAGGAATACCTAATTCTCTAATCGAAATATTAGGATCTGCAGTAATAACTGAACGCGCTGAAAAGTCTACACGTTTTGCCATTAAGTTTCCTCTCATACGACCTCCTTTACCATTCAATCTATCCTTAATTGACTTATAAGGACGACCTGAACGTTGAGCAACTGGACTCGCACCTGGCAAATTATTATCAACCATTGAAGCAATATGATATTGCAATACAACTGACCAATCATTTATAATATTTTCAGGAGCATTATTCTGTAACTTCTCCTGTAATGTCTTATTTGTCTTTAAAATATTAACTAAAATATGCGTTAAATCATCTTCTGATCTTTGTTGAGCATCGTGCTTTACTGATGGTCTAACTGCAGGAGGAGGAACTGCTAATACTTGACAAACCATCCAGTCAGGTCGAGACCATACTGGACTAAAACCCATAAATGATACATCTTCATCTGAAATTCTTTTAAATATTTTTAAAACTAATTCAGGTGTTAATGGAATTACAATGGTTTCTGATTCACCTTCCTCTGCATTTGGATTAGCCCATTCAGCAAATAATGATGCCATACCTTCTTTCTTAATCTTATTAGGCTGCATACAACTGCAACCATCTTCAGTATCTTCTCCACATCGCTTAATACCTTTACATAATTCATATACATATTTCCAACGCGCTTGCTGCTGCATTCCAAGCGCTTGCTTATATTTCTCCTTTGAAATAAGTAATTTACTGCATTTAAAACATACGCAACGTAAAATCTTTTGAATAGTGGATAGATATTGAACATAAAATACTGGACGAGCCAATTCAATATGACCAAAATATCCTGGTGTTTGCATATAATCTAAACCATCTGTAGGACAGATTAGACCAGGCTCTAAAACACCCATTCTTGGATCAAAGAGACCACCAATAACTGGTTTATTATTGATATAAGCCTCTTTACTTGTAATTTCAGCAACAGAACCCTTACGTATTTCATCGGGAGATAATATACTAAACTGAATACCAATAACTTTTGAGCAAATATTATTTTTCATATTTCCAGAATTCTTGTGCATGCTTCTTATATATAACAAATAATATTTAGATTGTTTTATTTCAATTTTATTTTATTAATTTAGAACCTAAATAAACTAAATTACTTATTTTAAACTAAATTTTTTTAATCAATTAATTTATTTAAAAATTAAATTAAATAAATTAATAAAAAATTGAAAGATATTAAATACAATTACACATATTATATTTAATATTATATGCCACGCGATTTAAAATCAAAAATGAGTAGTAAGAAATTTAATTCCGAAAAAGAAAAAAAAAGAAATGAAGAATCTTCTTCATCTGATGACGAAGATGATAGCACTTATTATACAGATGCAAGTGAAGATGAAGATTTTGATAAACAAGAGTATCGTAAATTTTTAGCAAAAATGTTTCCGTCTAAACATATTAATAAAAAGGTTAAGGCTGGGGAACGTCTTAAAAAACATACAAAAGATATGATGGTAAGTGATGATGAAGACAATGAAGATAGCAACAGCAGTGAAGAAGAAAAAATAGTTACTAGATCTTCTAAAAAGAAATCACCTAAAAAAAATAAAAAAGATAAAATGGTAAGTGATAATGAAGATGAAGAATCAAATGATAATAGTGATGATGATTCAATGTCTCTTGGCTCACAAGATACAGATGAAGACAACAAAAATACTAATTCAAGAAAAGGTAATTTTAATTTAATTGTTACAATTGGTTCACGTAAACGAAATTATGATGAAGATGAAGATGTTAATGAGGATGAAGATATGTGGTCAACGTGTTCTGATTCAGAAACAGAAAATGAAGATGATCCAATTAGTTCATCAGATGAAGAAGATGCAATGGATATAGATAGTGATAGCGATAACAATAGTAAACAACATAAAAAATCAAATAAGAAAAATAAAAAAAATATAGAAGAAGAAATTGAATCAGAAGTTTTAACAAATTTAAAAAATTTACTTGAATTAAATCCAAATGATAAATCAATTAAAAAATGCATTAAATTATATAAAGATGACCTAAAAATACAAAAAGAAAAACAAGAAAAAATAACTCAAAAAGAAAAGGATAGAAATGAACGTATATTTAGACGAATTATGAAAGATAAAAATACAATGAATGACTTTGAATTTTATGGAAAATTAGATATTTCTGAACAAAAGAAAATTATTAAAGAATTGCGTGAAATCAATAAAGTTACTCGTGTTGAAAAACCATACAGATTAACTCTTTTAGAATCAGATATTCCAGTTACTTTTAAGGCTGCTGCGTTTAAAAAAATTAATTCTTTAAGACATTTAGAACCCGGTTCTGGTGAATATTATAAGATAAAGAATTGGGTTGATACTTTTATGCGCATTCCATTTGGTAAATACTCTGATTTACCTTTAACTATTGAAAATGGTGTGGATGATTGTCATACATTTATGGAAAATGCAATTAAAACTTTAGATACTGCAGTATATGGATTAAATGACGCAAAGATGCAAATAATGCAAATGTTAGGGCAACTTTTAACTAACCCAAAGGCTATCGGTTCGGCCATAGCAATACACGGGCCAATGGGAACAGGCAAAACTACATTAATTAAAGACGGTGTCAGTAAGATTTTAAATCGACCATTTGCTTTTATTGCACTAGGAGGAGCAACAGATAGTAGTTTCTTAGAAGGACACGGTTATACGTATGAAGGTTCAACATGGGGTAAAATAGTTCAGATCTTAATCGATAGTAAATGTATGAATCCAATAATTTATTTTGATGAATTAGATAAGATTTCAGATACGCCAAAAGGTGAAGAAATTGCAGGCATATTAACTCACTTAACTGATACAACACAAAATTCACAATTTCACGATAAATACTTTTCAGAAATAGATTTTGATTTAAGTAAATGTTTGTTTATATTTAGTTATAATGATGAATCAAAGGTTAATCCAATTTTAAGAGATAGAATGTATAGAATAGAAACCAAGGGTTATAATAGTAAGCAAAAGATTTGTATAGCAAATAATTATTTATTACCAAAGATTAGGGAACAAGTTAAGTTTAATACGGAACAAGTAATTATTCCGGATAAAACAATTCAATATATATTTGACAACTTCTGTAATAAAGAAGATGGTGTAAGAAATTTAAAGCGATGCTTAGAAATTATTCATACAAAGTTGAATTTATATAGATTAATGAGGCCAGGTTCAAATTTGTTTGAACAAGATATGTCAATTAAAGTAGAATTTCCTTTTACAGTTACAAATGATATTGTAGATAAGTTAATTAAAAAGGCTGATACATTTAATCCTGCATTATATCATTTATACACTTAAACATATTATTTTATTTTATTATAATTTTATTGTATTTTGTTAGTTTTTTATTTTAACATTGCATCGTAAAAGATATATTTTGAATTGGAATATGGTGTCGGGTACCACCAGTACCTATATAATGTACGTGGCCATCTTGTGCAACAAATGTACCCGTATTAGTTGGTATTTGGACATTTCCCTGAATCGTTTGATGTGATATTCCGCAATCGACTGTTGATATTGTATTTGTAGTGCAACTATAACTAGATGAACCCGTAATTAATCCTGAACCATTTGTGTTTGGACTATGTAAACAAGCCTTTACTTGATTTTTACATTTTTTATTTACTACACCACTAAGATCTACTCCTCCTTTTAATGATTTAAATGGAACTATTAAACGAGTTGCATCTGGATATCTAGTATGATTTAGTAGTTTGAGATCTGGATTTGTACAAATTCCAGAAAATGAAGCACCTGGTGTAATTAAACAGTAACCATTTCCTAATGATGTTGCAACTATACCGTTGTTTGTATTTGTTACGCATGCGTTAAATGTCAAATGTTGTGAAACATCCCCAGTGTTATGTACTGTAGGTAAAATAAATTGGTGTATACGTCCTAAACAACGTTTTCCTGCTAATGTTCCCCAAACATTTTCTGGTTGTTCTCCATAACCGTGAACTGGTGTTGTTACTTTTTTAGTAATCTTATTATTTCCTCTATAACATTTCATTATACATTGTCTTGTCATTTCTGGACACGCATTTTTAATAATACGTTTCATTTTATCACTTGTTGGAATAAACGAATCGTAATTTACTGTTTTAGGGTAAGTTTCTACATTTGAAATAGAAGATTTCATTTATATTATATATTAACATAATATAAATTATTATATTAATATAAATTAATATATTAACTATAAATTATTTTCTTAATATATTAATTTATAGACGTAAAAAAATTAAATATTTTAATTTGCAACTGCTGTAAATGTACATTCGCCTTTATATAAACCATTATCTGTATGATTTCCAAAAGTAAATTTATTATGGTGGGTTGAAGTTGTAGTTGTATTTGCTTTTATTCCTGGTTTACATTTATAAACTATTTGCGGAGCATTTACACCTGTGGGAATAGAATCACCAAATACACTGGTTGTTCCGCTATTAATAAAACAAGACGGACTTATATTTTTAATATCATTAATTGCATTTTGAACAATATTTGATCCTGTTGGTACTGTAATTTTTCCACAATTTGGTGGAGTTATGGTTACACCTATAGGAAAAAAAGGCCCTTGATTTTGAAATGTATTTGTATGTACAATACCTTTTTTATCAGTAAATTGATAAACGCCTTTGCAAGTTGGATTTGTAAATTGTGCAACATTTACTTGTGGTATTGTAATGCCAATAGCACTTAATCCACCAACTACTGATGATGGTAATATACTTTGTAAAATATTAAAACTTGCATTATTTATATTATATTGTGTTATACATGCTTGTGCTTGAGGTTTATAACCAGTATAATCCGGTGGAGCATTTGTAGGAACTAAAGATATTCCAAGAGGTTTACCAACACATTGTCTTCCGGCAATTGTACCAAAATTATTTAATTGTTGTCCATAACCATGAGAAGTATTAGTACTTTTTTTATGTCCTCTATAACATTTCATTATACATTGTTTTGTCATTTCTGGACACGCATTTTTAACAATACGTTTCATTTTATCACTTGTTGGAATAAACGATTCGTAACTTATAGTTTTGGGGTAAGTTTCTACATTTCGA
>JACCDO010432646.1_pt1 | contig 13630 bp, 6 predicted proteins | sample 7446101 | NCBI WGS metagenome assembly JACCDO01 (sample SAMN15323440, study PRJNA562643) | freshwater metagenome | isolation source: river surface water | place: USA:Blue River Watershed | collected 2017-08-16
CAATCCTAGATCGGAAAATACATGAGCGAGAGGATGAGAGAGAATGAGAGAATTCTACCTTTCACATAAAGTGGATATTCACTCTGCAGATTGGTAGCCAGCAGCTGCTGCTCGATCGCCTTCTGACACTCCACAAAGTCTTTCCGCACATACGTCAAGTGAATATACGCATTCAGCTTCTCGCGCGCCGTTGACTTCGACATTTTTTGGGTTTTAAATTTTTAATTTCTTCAAAAATTTTGCTTGGGCCGGCCGGGGTGTTGACCGGGGTGTAGTTTAGGTGTTGAACTAAGGTAGTAGTATACAAAATCAGAGCTAATTCCAGCCTTTTTCGCTTGTGCAAAGAGAAACAAGCAAAATTAATGCGCTGCGCGGATTCTTTTGCTTCAATTCTACACCGGTACCCTTTGAGGAGAGCTCGTCACCTCGGTGTGGTAGCAGTACAAAAACTCTCGCTAAGGGACGCAGCATCTCGAGTGGCGTCGAAGGAAGCAGCAGCGAAGCCTCATCAGCAAGTTCGGTGAGCTGTAATCCACAAGTTAGTAGTCATGTCCGAGTTTTTGGTTCTACTCTACTATCACTACGCTGTTGTTACAGATACCTCTAGCATCGTGCAACACCAACAAGATCTGTGTGAATCGCTGCAGTTGAAAGGAAGGATAAGAGTTGCAAATGAAGGTATCAATGGATGCCTATCGGGATCAGCTGATGCTATTCAGCAGTATATCAATTCTTTTGAGAACGATCCTGAGTATGCGCCGCTGAAAGCAAAAGGTAATGTGCATTGGAAGATCGGCTATCCCAATACCACCTCCAGCATACCATTGGAACGGCAACAGTTTGATAAATTGAGTGTAAAAGTGACTAAAGAAGTGGTTTCTTTGAACCTTTCTGCAGAAGAGATGGAAGTTGTCAAGTCAGTGGCGCCTGGTATCCACTTGCAGCCCTTGGACTTCCATAACATGCTGCGCAATGAATCCCAAGACGACATCGTAGTACTAGACGTCCGCAATGTATACGAGACTCAAATCGGGCATTTTGACTATTATAACAGCGTCGGAGAGGTTGGTAGCGCGATTGATCCCTGCACCAGATCATACTCTGACTTTGCGGAGTGGTGTAAGAGGAACAAAGAAGTGTTGAAAGGCGACAAGACTAATGCGAAGCCCAAGAAGATACTGATGTATTGCACCGGTGGCGTGCGCTGTGAACGAGCCAGTCAATATGTGAAATCTGTGTTGCTGGCAGAAGACGAGAAGGCCTTGGCGGAGAACGTGTTTCAACTTTACGGCGGCATACAAAACTATATGGATACATTAGGCGAGAAGGGAACACTGTTTCGAGGCAAAAATTTTGTGTATGACAACAGGATAGCTGTTGGCAGTGAGGTGGTCGGTAGCTGCGTGGTGTGCGCGGGCTCATTCGATGACTATAGCTACCAAACCAGGTGCACTAAATGTCGGATGCTGTTGTTAGGTAACGTCACTCACTCGATCACTCACTTACTCATTCACTTACTCATTCACTTACTCACTCACTTACTTACTTACTCACTCACTCACTCACTCACTCACTTACTCACTCACTCACTCACTTACTTACTCACTTGCTCACGCAGTATGTGTGCAGTGCCAGCAACCAGAGATCCTGCAGTCATTGGTGTGTAACAGTCAGTCATGCAAGAAGTAGAGCTACAAAAAGGTTCTGAACATCTTCATGAGCCAGTTGACGTGCGCCACCTTGCGGTGCTGCATAGTGCCAGGGACCGTGTCTTTATACAAGTAACGGATTTCATTGGCAATCTTCGTGCGCACTGGGATGTGGTTACTAACAATCATGAACCCCAACTCCAAGTCTCGTTCCCACGATCTTTGACCGAAGTTGGAGCTGCCAATATAGGTGAAGAATGGTAATGAGAGTGACTTGTCTAACGGCGACAGCAACCAGATGCCCTTGGCGTGGTACGACCACTGCGGCCTGTTGTAGTAGTGCATCCGCACGGAGGAGTCGCCGCTGCTGACAGGGAGCTTACTCACCACTTCGTTGATGGCTTCTTGATGCATTTTGGGGATTAATGCTTTGATTCCGGCGGCCTTGTGAAAGCCGTGCGTTCCCTCGCTTGGCATCACTAGGGCTACTTGAGACAAGACTTTGCGTCTCAAAAGCGACGTGATTGACGAGACCATCGACGGCATAAAGCTAGGGTAAGCGCTGGTTAGGACTAATTCATACGGTGTTTTGTTGTGAAATAAGATGTCTAGTTGGTGCAGCAGCGACAGGATATTCGTCGACTCGCCGGTCACATGGAGCTGCGCATGCTGTATACACGGGATGAATGTGGTGTGGGTTTTGTCATAATTATTTTCTATTTTTTCCTGTTTGTAAGTTGTAATTAGCTCCTGCAACTGCTGTCGCATTTGATTATTATCGTTATTCTTGGGTGTTGCGATGCTGTTTCCGTTGATGGAATAAGAAAAATCCTTTATTATATTTGTAAAACTGGTGAGAAATCTGTGCATATAGCCGATGTCATTAGTCAACTGGCTCGTCACTTCCTGGTCGATGCAGTAGTAGCGATCTTGTCGATTCGTAAAATATTCATTACTTAGATTGGCACCAGTGACCACCACTTGATCGTCAAAGATACAGTATTTACAATGATAAACACCCAAAACCTCGTGAATAACCGAGTTTTTCTGGAACAAATCAAGAAATGATGCAATACTTCTTGTAATAAACGCAGTTTGTGGCACTTTATAAAGGTATACCTTGAATCGGTGTGGGTACATCTCGTTGATGCGTCGCATCCGCTGCAAAGAGTGCTGCTCAGGAGGCGCATCCGACCGATTGCTTCTGTGGTAATCAAGTAACAACGTAACATGTAGCTCTTTATTCTTTTCTAGTGCAACAAGCAGATCATCGAGTAGTGCTGCCTCCAGTGGACCATGACCAAGGTACAAAGCAGATAGCACTATAGTTCGACTGCAGCGCCGCACTGACTCCCGCAGGTGCTGGTAGTACTCACCTGGCTCAAGCTTGATCTCCATTTGCCACTTCCACTTCAAAGAGTCTGACTGATGACTCCTTTCTCCTTTTTTTTCCCTTTTTTGGCGAGTTTTTGAAAAAAAGAAAAAACACATTAGTGAGAGAGGTAATCAAAGTTAAAGGAGAAGGAAGTGAGACTAAACTGCGCATGCGCATAGGGTGCAAGTATCATGAAAGTGTTTGGCTGGCCAATTAGGTTTGCAGAGCACCATAAAGAGAATACATATTTGGAGAAATTACGTCAAATTGGCGATGACATAGGTGATGATGTGGTTGAGGCACTAAGCCACCATGGTATAAGCGTCGATGACTTTTTGAATGATATGCATTCATACTATGCAACTGACAATCGTCTTGCGACATTTATTGACTCCGTAACAACGAAACCTGCTTGGTTCGACAATGAAGAGTGTGATGAGATAATCAGACGAGGACAATTGATGTTCTGGAAGTATTCATCTACTTGTTTAATGGGACTTTTGTATTTTAGTCTAATCGGTGGATTTGCTGCTCCAAAAATAATTAAAACATTAGATGAAACCAAATATATAACGAAAAGTAATAATACCTGGAAACGTTTAAATGAAACTTTAGAAATGGTAATCGATTGCATGGAATTAAATGCATTAAAAGTCAATGGAATGGGTTTCAGAGCTGTGCTAAAGGTTCGGTTGCTGCACTCCAGAGTAAGATTAATGATCAGAAAGTCTTCAAATTGGGACCCACATGCTGATAACGTGGGGATTCCCATCAATCAAGAGGATATGGTAGCAACTCTGCTGTCTTTTAGTATCAATATACTTGAAACATTATGTATCGTTGGTGCACCAGTGCTGCAAGAGGAAAAGGCAAGTTATCTCTTTATCTGGCGTTACATTGGTTACCTAATAGGTATTAAAGAAGAATACAATCCATGTTTGAGCTACGATTATGCAGGTGGAACTTTAGAGTCAATAGTAATGCATCTACTTACTCCTGATAAAAGGAGCTGTGAAGTAGTAACACATGTACTAAATTCAGTCGCAAATCGCCAACCTTTAAATTGGTCTGTCATCTGTCACTCGGAAGCATGCAGAGTGTTGCTTGGACCTTCGCTGTCAGACGAGTTGCGCATTCATCGAGGGAATATCTTCGTGCGCGCATACATTAAGTTAATTTTCTTCATACTTTTTGTCATGAATTACTTAGTTTTTAGTAAAATTTCATCCTTAAACAGCCCATTTATCAAAAAGAAACGAGACTTCATTCGGAGCCAGATCGCCGCGGCTATCAAGTAGACAACGCATTGATTGATGATTGAGATACCAGGAACAATAATTAATAGATGATAAAATGTATGGAAATATGTACTTTTACTGTATATAAATAACGCAATTTTTAATTAAAATCGACACAGGATTTATGGTTGCTGATGTTATTAGTTAGAGGCGTGCAGAAGTTGTTGAACCTTAGAAGAACCTTATGGCTTGCGTTTAACTTCTTCATTCTGCAATGAAGTAGAATAAAGGCGAAAGGTTTCACAAGGCACAGAGACAGAAAAGGAAAACAGCGACTGGAAGCTAAATGCAAGACACAAGGTTCTTCTAACTAAAGAACAGTATTTAAACCTACGAATAGTAACCGTAACACCAATAATCAAGTTTACAAGGAACTATTGAATATAACCAATAGGATAGAGCATCGATAACAGTTACTAATGGCTGGATACATGAGTTAGAAGGTATTAATTAATTTTAAATTATTAATTAATTAAAGCCAGAGTTATAATTAGTAGTTAGAGAGAATGAACCAGTTTTAACCGTATTGAAATATCTTATGTGATTTTTATAACTCCTCATAACATTTCAACACATTTAATACTGGTTCATTCACTCTACTACTTATAACTCTAACTTTCGTTAATTAATAAGTTAATAAAAAATAAAAAAACACAAAATGAAAAATCTAATAATAATCTATTGATAATCTCTAAGTTTATTATGATGGTTTCTTAGGACACCCTTGGTTATTCTACTGCATCTATAATTCTTGTTTTATGAGTATTTGAAGTTGAAATAGACAATACTATGAGCGATATTAGTTAGCGATTTGGAAGAACTTATTGAGGAAGAAATATTTATTGATATTTTTAATTTTCTTCCTCAATAAGTTCTTCCAAATCGTTAGTATCGCTCATAATATTCCGGAAATATCGGCTATTTCAACTTCAAACAGTCATAAAACAAGAATTATAGATACAGTAAAAAAACCAAGGGTGTCCTAAGAAACCTTGTGAAGAAACGGAATCTACATCTTCCCAGGAACTACCTTAGGTTGTGGTACTGTGTAGTCGAAAGGAGTCTCATCAAATCCATCTACCAAGGTGGTAGAAACGCTGGGCACTGCTGAGTACTCAACCTTTCCTCAGGTATATAGTGTGTTATTAGTTAGACATGTTCACTTCGTCAGCAAGCATGGAGCTAGTGGGAACCCCTCTATAAAACTTACTTAACTTGGGGTGGCTCCTACTAGTTCCATGCTTGCAGACGAAGTGAACATGTCTAATAACACACAATATACCTAAGGAAAGGTTGAGTAATCAGCAAGGTTACCAAAGTTAGTTTTTTGGGAAGCGGTTTAAATAATCCAAGAGAAGCCTCATTGTCCCGAAAACGGGACGTCCGTAACATAGAGAATAATAATGATAGTGATAATAATAGTGATAACAATGATTGTAGATAATGAATCAGCTTGTCGAAGTACAAGATATATTCGCTCATCGTTTTTGGTTATATTTCTTTTGTTGGGCCGAATCATAAGCCATTCTGTTTCGAGTTTTCAACTCCGCTAATTCCTCTAGACTTTGTACCACCGCAATATTGACACCCTGCATTACCTAATTGTTTCAGCTTATTTAAAATAATATCAATGGATCATTAGTCCAACCATTAGTAACTTTTATCGCTCCATCATAGACATCTTTTGCTCCAGCTATTGATAATAAATGATTCAATAAACTTGTCGTCCGTAATATCTTTACATCGTTGTTGTGACAGGATCGAGGCCGGTTTTGGAACTATTTACTATTCCTAGGAATTCCTACCTTTACATACAAGAAATCCAGAGGGTCCCACCACCTTGAACCTCTTGGACTTTGGTGATTCTCTTCCTCTAACTTGATCATCATCGGTGTTATTGCAAGCAGAGACAACTCAGATGAGAAACATTTAGAGAATATAAATTCATCTGTTATTGACTGAGTTCAGCATGTACTTCTCATCGGACTCTAGTGAGGATGAGTTGTCATTGTTATCGACACAATCATCCACAACTTATGTCACAGGGATAAGCCAATTAAGAGCAAGTAAGAGGGAGATATACTTACTCATAAAACAAAAAGACTACACATCGGCATTGTCTATGTTGCGTGTTGCACTTAATGTCAATGAAGATGACGTTAAACTGCTATCATTAAGAAGCAAATGTTATAGTAAATTATCAATGGTAACAGAGGCAAACTTAGATGCTAAAAAGGCTTATGAAATACTAATTACACAGGATGTTATGAAGAACAAGCGTAAAGGGATGTTGCTGTGTAAAATTTACTGTAATTTAGCCAAGACACAAATCAATGCAAATATGTTGAAGGAAGCATTTCTAACACTGACTAATGCTCGACGACATAATGAGCTTTTGTCAATGGAGCCAGGGGTAAACTCGAGCTTCATGATGAACAATAACGTGGCTATCAAGGACTTGTTTCGCATCATCAGAGAAAAAGAGAAAAAAGATGAGCGAGATGAACTTAGTACATTTCTTGGCGGTTACAAGGAACGATATAAGAAAGCAGACAAAGGCAAGCAAAAGCAAGCCTCCAACAGCAACTTAACAAAAACAGCAGCAGCAATAGGGAAGACCAAAACCGCGTTTCCTTACTACGATCCAAAAGGACTCACGCGGCTAGAGTTGGTCAGGGAATCCATCAAGGAAAAGCACCAGTTGAATACGCTGCCAGACAAGACGCTGAATCCCTTTGAATCATACATTAACTTAGTAGGATCTCGTGCGAAATTAGAACGACATTCAGTAACTGAGGGGGAGGAGGTGGTGGTGCACAGCAGCAAAGGGGTCAGGTTCGCCTCGGATGACTTCTAGTTCATATTTTTATTGTATAATTGTGCAACATGTAAGTATATACATAGTCGATAAAGCTTTTGTATCTAGCCGTTAGAAAAGCGCAGAGTGGACAGTAACTAGACGTGGGTCACCAAGGCCGGACCGGTAGTGGTAGTCGCCAAAAGGAGAACAAAGAGAAAGATCCATTCCCTTGTTGAGTCCATTTCTCGCTTATGAGCTGCATCTTGACTCGCCGCGTTCAGCCGCATCGCTAAGCCACCCCTGAAGTCACCCGATAGATCTTATTTTAGCTTCTCGGTATTGATTAATGTCGCTTAACTCTTTCCTTATAGCAAAGGATAAGATGCCATTGGACGCCGCGATTCATTGGTTTGCTGTGAATACATATATAAAGGACTCACAGCGGCTAGTAGAAAGTATCACGAGGACAAAGCGTCATGAGTACTATTCGCAATGGAATAAAATTGATATCATTGAAGGAACACTTAATGTGACTGATATTACTAATTGTATTAAGAACTTACTAGATTTAGACAATAAAAGCATGAGACTTGGCGGGTTAAGCATCGAGTTTATTCACTGTTTGTCGACTCTTTCGATGCCAAATTGTCAACGAGTAGTGATTGAGTTCTTAAGAACTCCCTCGATCATGGAATCCATACTAATGATAACATTCAAACCCTCCTCCGTATATACTACGTGCATCAACCTACTTCGCAGTGTTGTGCAGTACGACAAGGACAATAATACAAGCATATCCAGCAATGTAAGTCGCTATGGTTGTATCATTGATGTGCTGCGAGCATCTATCGATGAGTTACCATTGGAGATTGACTATGTCAATTTCATTAGTTTCTTCTTTTTTATTTTAGAAATATTTGAGGTGGAAACTCCTGTAACACCCGCTGATCTGTCACCATTGCACAGCATCTTGTGCGACCTGCCGGCTCTGCTGGCCAAAGTAGTGATTGACTACAAGGCAAATTATCTAATAACCAAGGTTTGTGCAATATTTGACCGCATTCTTAGCTGCGTCACGCACACCCTAGCAACTGCCGCCGCTGACGACAAGGATGCGACTGTCTTCTGCTCGGCGCTGATAGAAGTGACCAGCAAGCTGTTGAACCACTTGTCATTGAAGCACAATACCCACTCTAAGATGTATGTATCGTCTAATTTGCATCGTCATTTCTTGTCTCTTTGCATGGACGAGAAGCTCGTGAAGGCGATCTCGCAGGACGCAACCACCCAGGTGTTGAGTCTGCTGTACGAAATGTGCCAGGAGCCCGAGGTGAACGAGTGCATCAAGACCCAGCTCAGCCCCACTTCATTGTTAAATAATGTACTATATAAGATGAATCAGTCGCACTCAGTAAGCAGCGAGAGCTGTCTTATGTTCAAAGTAGCCGTTAGCTTGGTCGATTTACTCTTTTTCCGGCATCATATACGCCGCATAGAGCAAGAGTACTGGTTCAGTGGCAGGCCGACAGGGTCCGGCAGCACGGAGTACTTGCAGTGCATCCCATTGATAATAGAAACTTGTTTCAAGATATGCACCCAGCAGCATCAGCTCGAGGTGTCGATAGGCTCCGAGGAGGGCGGCGCCGAAGCCGCACTTGCCAAGGCAGATGTGCCACTCTTCGACTACAAGTTGTATGTAGCAACGAACATAGGGCTTGCGCCAGTGGTACCCCCGGTGCTGTACGCGTTGAGTGCGTTGTGGAGACTGAGTGCGTCCATCAATATCACCGACTACCTCAACGAGAATAGCGGGACAGCCGACGTGGACCGAGTGACTTTGTTGCTGAACGAGACGATACACGTCATGAAGGAGACGATTAAGAGCAACGACGGACCTCTATCTATCCCGGATATTATCCTCTTCGACGCAATGACTATCGTGTGCACGCACAGGGACCTGCTGGCCAACGTCTCTCCCACCAGCACATTTCGCGGCTATTTCCATGACGATAGAAGCGAGCAAACTATGGTTGTCAAGGTCAATTTCAACTCCACCGCGTGGTTTAGTGCGGAGAAGGATGACGAAACAGGTCTCTCGATATTTGCCTTACACGAGAACGACCCTAATCCCTTCCCTGCACCTGTCAATGGCTTGTATAAAGAGTACTGCGAGGGGCTGCGGTTGATAGGGCTGCGCATATACAACAAGACGAAGGATATTATCACGCAGAAGCCGCTGTCGGAGTGGCACAAGCTGCCTAAGAAGCACTTATGCCGCAATATTATCCTCATCTCTTGCATCTGCAAAACCGCCGGCATAAGCATCATTGAGTCCCTCTTTTTCGACGTCAAGGCACTGTTCTTGACGTTGCTGCAAGTGCTAACAGATGACACACTCAACATCAGCAACCACCCGAACGTGTTCCAACGCGGTCTACAGATAGTTGATGGGATGGTGAGACATTTCAACGGCGAAGACGCAGCAAAAGACAAGGTCAGCGCAGACAGCGAGACAAGCGGCATGCTTCTGACTCTTTACAACAAAATCAGAGACATTCTTTGCCTTGACAACGACAAGCAGAGCACCCGCTACTCCTCCAGCGACGTGGGTTACACCATGTACATACAGAACGACATGTTCATATCCTCGTGCATCTCCATGCTCATCCTGTTGGCGCACGAAGACAAGATCATTGCGCGCAAGATAGTCTACGACTACGACGCTCTTGTCACGGGGATCCTCAAGTACGACCGCAATATTACTATTTTGCCGTTACTTCGCTTGACAGCCGAGATTTGCCCGGTGTTGAACAAGCTAGATAGTAGGAATGACGAGCTCGTCTTCATGCTCATGTACACGTCGCTGCACCTCGGTCTCACGCTGGGCTTCGGCTCCGCGCACTCTGACAGGTTGGAATATAATTCAAACTACGGCCTCGAGGTGGCGATACAGACCATGTTGGTGATCATCGAGCTGGACCTCGCGTCGTCCTTTGGACTCATCCATAAGGTGCTGATGCGACCGGAGATCGAGCATATGCTCAAGAGGTACATCATGAAATTCTGTAGTTACAACAGAGACAACAACCGCGTCAACCTGCGGCTGGTGTCTCTCCTCATCAGGTGCTGCCTGGTCCTCACAAAGGACGTCAACCCTCGTCCCATGTGGATATACACCAGTTATAGTCTGCATTTCACTAATTATATCGGTCCTGACCTCTCATACCGACCGTTGCTGGATCCCAAGACTCTCGACGTAGTCATGCGGATGTCGCTGTACCACGCCAGCTACAACCTGGACTCACTGGCTCAGTCCAGGCATGACATCCACCTATTGGCGACGTTACTGAGGTACGGCACGCATCTACTCTATAACTGTTGCGATGGGAACATCGGCAACATTCCCTTGACCCAAGGCGGAGGGAGCAGCACCAACGGATACAATTCGAGTGGTGTGAACCACGTGGGTATATTGAAGAACAAGCTGATCAACATCTTTGTCCCCATCATCTCATCGACGCTGTCCATGGTGACACTCATCGAGAAGAATCGGGAGAAGTACAACGCTCACCGGCAGGCCCTTGCCTCACAAAGTAGCAGCGGAACCACGCGCATTGCATCTCGCCGCCCAAAACAGTTTGTAGGACAAGCTTACGAGGAGCTAGTTGAGAGTGTCACTGATGCCACCTACGCATTCTTTTGCTACGATGACGTGTTTCCCATGGCGACTTACTTGGCGAATCAACACCGTTTCAAGAAGCGGCCGGTGTGCATGTGCGTCGTTATCTGCATGAAAACTCTGCGAGAAAACGTCTTGGTGCAACGCCGCGGACTTGAAATCCTGAAAATGTTTATCCAGAACAAGATTGACGTCCGGTTGATCGGGGTGATAAGTCCGCAGGTTCTCTCGAACGCGGTGAAAAAGTGCACGGAATTCAACGAAAGTAGCGCGTCTTTTGCCAAGATTATCTCTTTGTTAGCGCCGTTAGTGCCGGAGGACGAGGTGGTCAATGACAACTTACTCATGTTCGCCTTGCACTTAACACTGGCTTCAATAGTGAGAACCTGTGACGGCGAGCCAGTCTACTGCTCTGTCAAGGCCATTGCAGACTTATCTTGTCGATCAGAGAAGCTCTGCAACCTTATGTGCAGCAGCGGCGACGTGGTAGAGGCGATCTTGCACATCATGAGCAAGAAACCCAATGACGTGCGCATCGTCTGCGAGAGTATTCGGGCGCTAATACAGCTTTCCAAGTCGAATAACTGCAACCAGCTTCTGAAGTACAGCTTCCACGCCGAGAACACGATCAGAGAAGGAAAGAAATTTCTGCAGGGCGTGCAAAGGGATGAGAGCATCAAGGGGCCGTGGGACACGGTCACCAAGGAGTACCTCAGCGCCGTATGTGAGGACTCCAAGTCACTACTCAATTCTAACGAGAAATGCGTTGTATCTTAAGTGTAAATAACCAAGTAGTCTTCTCTTAGCCCTACTCTGACACGGCGAAAGCTGTGGCAACCTGCGACGGTACCGACAACCGGTACACTTCGACTTGCGCGCAAGTCTTGCGCCGCAAAAATTTTGAGTCAAAATTTGCTGAACACCTGCGTGTTTCGACATTGTGGGCGCTTTAGAGCAAATAGTAAGTGGAGAGAACCAGTCTACTCGTGCAAGGAGGATCTATCAGATCAAATGTTCAGTTTATGGCAGAAGGCGCAGGCTACTGTGAGTGCAGTGGCCGATAACTTCAGCAATGTATTAGAGCAGTTAGACAATGAGATATCAGACACGTTGTTATTGACAGACGAAGAGCGTGCTCAATTAGAACTTAAAGAGGCAAAGAAAGAGCTGGAAATAACTAAAAAGCTCTTGGATGAAGCCCAGTTACAGCACGTGGAGATGGCAAAGCAGACGAGATTACTGCTTGCGGAGAAGGATGCAGAAGTTAAATCATTACAATTAAAGTTAGGCATTGTCAGCCCACCGGAAAATGACCAATATTTGCAGAATAGTGTATTAATGGCCGAGAAACAAGCGCTGCTTGAACATATTCATCATGTAGAAGAAAAGCTGCGCTCTGTGTTAGGAGAGAGCAATGACTACAAGATTACTCTCACAAAATATGAGGATTTATTGCGAAAATATCGTGTATTGGAAGCAAGCGACAACCAAAAGGCTGATTCCATCGATAGCTTAGTCTCGGAGTACTCCCGATTATCCGCAGAATTTGAATTGAGACAAAATATGGACCAAGAAAGATTAGCAAAAGTGTTGCAAGAGAACGAGGTGCTTGCCATCAAGATGCAACACATGGAGCACAACATAGTAGAGATAGCCGACCGAGTCAGCACGCAGAATACCGACGACTCTGGACTGGCTTCTGGCTCCGTTAGTAACCAAGAACTCAAGGAAATCCGAGCTAAAGTAGTGACATTACAGTACGATTTGAAGGAAAAAGATCGCGAAATAGCTCAGTTGCAACAGAAATACGCGGCGTTAGCCTCCGCACCATCGTCTCCCGTGCGATCCAAAGACACCAAGGCGGACAACAATAGCAACGAGGTGTACGTGCAACGCTTGACAGCCAAGCATCGCGAGGAGATCGACTCGTTAAGCAAAGATATCTTGCGCCTTCAAGTCGAGAAACGCGAGTCAGAAGACGCAGGAAAAGCTTATTTCGACCAGAACAAGAAGTTACAGCGCAATCTTGATGAGATGAAGAAGCTTTTGGAGGCCCAAACTAGTGATCAGAGTGGCTACGCGACCTTGTTGAGTGAGAAAAATGCTTTGAATGAGCAGTTTGAGCAGGTGCGCGTCGACCGCGACACTATCGCAGAGCAATTACAAAGTAAAAACGCCAGCTTGGAGTCACTACAGCTTCAAGTGAAACAGTTACAACAGAAAATGACTGCACTTGAAGCGAGTAAAGGCGAGGACACCCTCAAGCATCAAGCCGCGGTGCAGGGCATCCACACTACCCACGACAAGGAACTAACGGCGTTAAAGAACACTTACGACGCAAAGATAATTGTTTTATGCGAAGAGAATGCGAAGTTAGTGGAGGCGATCAGCAGCCACGACAGCGCCGTCGCTGCCTTACGGGCGAATATTGCTGAGTTGACAGTCAATGCGGACGCCTTGAAGGGCAGCTCAGGTGAACACTCTGTTGAATTAGAGCAGCTTAAAAAGGCTCATGTGGCAGCACTCGCAGAGGAAAGAGAGTTGTTTGAGAAGTCTGTGAAGGAGCTGAAGCAGGTGCACGCGACGGAGCTGCAGGCGTTGAACGAGAAGCTGAGCGCTAAAGACGACGAGTTGAAGGCGGCAATAGAGCGCTGCGAGACATCTTTGAAGGAGCTGCAGGCATTGAGCGAGAAGTTGGGTGCTAAAGACGACGAGTTGAAGAAGCTAGAGCAAGCAAAGGCGGCGGAGCTGCAGGCGATGAGCGTGAAGTTGGGTGCTAAAGACGACGAGTTGAAGAAGCTGGAGCAAGCGAAGGCGGCGGAGCTGCAG
>JACCDO010571766.1_pt1 | contig 13628 bp, 6 predicted proteins | sample 7446101 | NCBI WGS metagenome assembly JACCDO01 (sample SAMN15323440, study PRJNA562643) | freshwater metagenome | isolation source: river surface water | place: USA:Blue River Watershed | collected 2017-08-16
GGTAGTTCTAATGCTGTTGATAGGGATGATAGGGATCATGGGTATAATGATAATCGTCGTGACAGAGACAGTAAGGATAATTACAGTGGGAATCAATTCAATAATTCAAATAGTAACAACAGTCGTCCTGATGACAGTTTATTCTACCTAGGTGGATCTAAGAATAATGCCAGTACTAACGATCCATTGGCGCGTATTCTAGCAGAAACCTTTGAAGAAGTACCTGATGGAAAGAAAAAGAAAAAAAGTAAAAAAGACAAGAAAGGTTCTAAAATTGAAGTTGATACGAGGGAATTATTACCCGCTGGTGCGGTGTCTAGTGACGACGAATACCCTAGTAAAAGCAAGAAAAGTAAGAGTAGAAGTAAAAATGCATCACATAGTGGTAATTCCCCTTCTGTGGATCTGTCATCAGTTGATCTAAGCGCTCCACTACGAGATGATGAGGTTTTAACTGAATTGAAGCATAGACAAGTACCTGAATACATTCCACCTAAACAAGAATTTAACTTTGGTGGTGGCGGTGCTGGTGATGGTGAAGAGAAGAAAAAGAAAAAATCTAAAGAGAAGAAATCTGTCAGTAATGAAGTGGATTCGAATGATTTATTAGGTTTAGATTGGGGTAGTCCTGCTGTCGTGACTCCAAGCATACCTGTCAATGATAACGATGGTAAGAAGAAGAAAAAATCAAGTGGTAAAGTTTGGCAACCATTATATAGTTTCAAGAATGTTGATTTATATTATAGTGTGCAACAAGTCTCGAATACTAATATATCAGTTCATTGTAGAGTGTATAACGGTAATAGTAAACCAGTTAGTGTAAAATTTAGTTTAGGTGGAAGTCATACATTAAGACCAGTATCAAGCAGTGCATTGCAAATTGTTTCTAATTTAACGAGTGGTAATGAAGAAGTGGGTAGTGCAGACTTATTAACTCATGATCATCAACCTGTCATGTATAATGGTTCCGTTTCTGCAATGGTTCACTTAACTATTGAAGGTGAAAATAACTCTAATTCTTGTGGCATTAAGATTCCAATTACTATTGGATTTATTCCAAACAAGATTTCTCAAGAAGATTTTGCCTCTCAAATAAGTAAGTCCTCATCGCGTTGGGGATCATGTAATCTCAGAGTTAATATTGGTGACACAAAACCTAAGACAGCATTAAAATTAATTGCCTCATTTTTACGAGCACATGTAATAGAAGAAGAAACGGGAAAAGTAACATCAATGACTGCTAAAGCTAGTAATGGGGGTAGTATATTTATATTAGCAAAGGTTAACAAAGATAGTAATGTCGTCAACGTTGATATCAAATGTTTATGTAACGATAAAAATGAGTCTCAAAAATTAAGTGAAATAATTGCTCAAGCATTAAATGAGCTAGTGATATGAGTTATTTAGAGTATAATTAAATGTACATTAAGATAAACATAATTTTTACATCGCATTTTATGGTGATCTAATTGTCTTCCGGGTCGCAGCAACAACAGAATTTCGTTTAGTAGATGAAATAATATTAATGTCGTTATCAATGACAGACCTAAAATCATCAAGGGAAATTATACCATCTCCATCAATGTCAATGGAATTGTATATGATATCATATTCTTCATCACTTAACTCTCCTAATCCAAAATGTGCAAATATTGCTCGCATTTTATCCTCATTTATTGCTCCTAATCCTTTTGGATCATATGCTTTGAACGCTTCCGCTATTGGATCAAAATTTGTAACTTCGTTATCAATCACTAAACTTTCGATTTCTTCGTATGTCATTTCTTTATTATTATTCATTATTAATTTATAGTCTTTTTTTGTCATTTCAGGATAAAATATACTTAACGATTTTTGTAAATTTTTTTGTGTAACAATTCCTGATTTGTCTGGATCTAGTAAAGAAAATGCAGCTTGCAACTCTTGGGGTGATATCAGCACTCCTCCTTTAGCGTTTCTTTTGATTTTACTCAAATTTAATGATGGATCTGGTGCAGCTTTCACACTGGCTACCAATCCTGGTACCGTATCCTTTTGTCTAATTGTATCCTTTTTACCCCCTTCAGTACCAACTACTCTCTCGGGAGATGAAGTCGGACTGCGATGCTTGTGCTTCGTGGGTGATTCACTCATTTCTACTTCCGTATATGGGTAGTGAGTAACTGTTTCTCAGAAACGTTTCTGTTTCCCGGACAGTTTCCGTTCTTCCTTTTTTGGGTGTGGACTCACACTGTGGAGTCCAGGTTTTTGGTTTGTAAATAAATGGTTTTATTAGTAAGACCGTCTACATAAATACAGAAAATACAGTGCTTATAATTTCATTACTCAATAAAAATCCATCTGGATCTGTTAATCTTACATTATTTGTCTCTTGATCGTGTAAAACCAATGAATTATCAATATATTTCTGTAAACTTTTAATAATTTTTTTGGAATCATTATAACTGTAATTTTTATCAATTTGATTTAAATCTAGTCCGTCTTTTGTTCTTAAAGCCAACATTACTGTTTCTAGTATATCAGGTTTCTCTGGATAATTGTCAGCGGAAATAGTGGAATCATTTAAATTATTCACATAATTATAATATTCGCTCATACTAGATGGTTTAGTATATCGCTGATTATTGATAAAGGATGCTGCACTCATACCAAATCCAAATGAAGGTAAGCATTTCCAATAAATTTGATTGTGTTTACTTCTATATCCTCTTTTACCATAATTACTGACCTCATAATGTTCATAATCACTTTGTTCTGTAAGTTTATTAACCGCTAACTTGTACATTTCAACTGACAATTCTTCGGTTGGTAACGGAAATACTCCAGGTTTGTACCATTTACCAAAAGCCGTTTTATCTTCAATTTGTAAATCATATATTGATATATGTTTAGGGTTCACTTTTATAGCATTATCCAATGTAGATTCCCACAAATCTAATGTTAACGTTGGCAAGGAGCTTATTAAATCTATACTATAATTTTCTAATCCAACGTCATTTAATAATGATATTGCATTTATATTATCATATTGATTATGAGCTCGTCCACATTGTTTTAAAATATCATCATTAAATGATTGAACTCCTAATGATACTCTATTTATACCATACTCTATTAATTTTACTAGTTTATTCTTGGTAAAAGTTCCTGGGTCCATTTCAAATGTGATCTCACAACATTTGTCAATTCCTATTGAATCGTCTAATTTCTTTAATATACGATAAACATCATAATCATTCATTATACTTGGTGTACCCCCACCAAAATATATAGTTTGTAATGGTTCGGTAAGTTTAGAGTATTGCTCAACATCAAATTCTATGTCCCTTATCAATACATCAGTGTATTCTTTGCTGCTATTTTCTTGCGTAGAGGATCTTTGGCCAATTATTTGCACCGCAAAATTGCAGTAATAGCATCGTTGTCGACAAAATGGAATATGAATGTATGCATTTTTGATTACCGCAGCACAAAAATAAAGTGCGGTAAAGAAAGAAATATATAGCAAAAATAAGGGCTTCATATAATCATGCGAGATGTTTCATACTGCAAATAGTGTAGCAATTCCTTAAATTGCACATTCCACTTAGTCCAATTCAATGAATGACAAACCACTAACGAGAGCAATCCGGAATTGTCAAATTATTAAATTGTCAAATTGTTAAAATACAGTCAAATTTCGTCAAAATTTGTCAAAATTGGAGTTTACTATTTGACAGAATTAACCATACCATAAATAATTGGACTAGGGTCAAGCAAGGTGGTCAAATGCTACCGGTATTGCGGTTATAAAATAAAAATACTGATTCAAAGTAACAACTATGTCTTGTATTACCATATAGTTCTACTGCTGTTATCGTGCTGCTCTGAAGACTGTATCCACTTAGTGTAATATCGATGCGGGATTGATAACCAGCACACACTGCTAAATTGAGTCCCGAAGTCCACCACTGCTGACTAATAACCTCATCTCAGGTATTTATGATTCGCTTCGCATATTCAATCATCAATCCCAAAATTATAAATCTTCAATTTCCAATACTTCAATAATTAATCATTAATCTGTTCTCATAAATCGTCAATTTCTAATACAATAACTCTATATCCGATCTACTAATCAATCGTTCCATCAGTTATCGATCCGTAATCATCAATTAGTCCTCAATCAATCCGGTGCCGATTACCTTTCGTGCCGATTCGTACGTCTGACCGGTACCTAGGACAGTGAGTGAGTTGGTTCAGTGACGACAAGTCCAGCTCAGTTAGCTGCGAGAAACGATGTCTTACGACTATGGCGATCTATTCGGATTTTCTAATCCCAGCGCCGCGGTGGATGTGAAAGAAGTGATAAATGACGATGCTAGTAAGATGGATGTCTTTAGTAGTGTTGGAATCGATAATGATGTAATTATGAAAACAAATAATAATACGAAGCGTCATATTTTAACTTCGGGTGAAGAAACTGTTATAAATACTGAAGTTGCTTCCAATAAATTAGTTGAAAGTATCGAGGATATTGCATACGTCGCTTATAGTGATAATCAAAAATTATCACGTCTGGTAGTGTTAGTGGTAGATGATTCCGTCGTGCAAAGAAAGTTAACGCGAAGTAGATTGTCTGGTAAACCTGAAAATAGTGCAGATATTGATCAAATAATGGTAAATACCGCAGAAAATGGTGAACGTGCATTGGCATATTGTAATGAAACATCTGTTTTACCAGATGTTGTTATAATTGATGAGTACATGAACAGCACAGGTGGTTCGCTTTCTGGACATGAAGTAGTACAATCTATTAGAAATAATTCAAAATTATCACATATACTTATCATTGGTTGTACCGCTCGACTTGAAGCAAAAGAAGTTCTTATGCAAGCGGGGTGTGATGATGTTTGGATTAAACCAATTCCAAGTAAAGACGAAGCAATGCGTCAAATTTTAATACTACGAAATCTAAAATATATGCAACGCGGTAATATTATACAAAATAATAGTAAAGTCAGGGAAGGAATAGATGTTTTAACAGGTAGTAATTTAAAACATTTTGAAGATCAAGCATTATTCAGATTCTCAAATTCAAGTAATTGTGGTGGAATGCCACAAAATTTCACATATTCCGGAGTATTAGATGAATGGTCTCATGTGCGCAAGAAGAAATTTAATTTAGTTGTTCCAGGTGACAATGCTGATGGCTTTAACCTTGAAGGAGTTGAAGTTATACTTGATGTTGATGACATTAAAAGTGTGAGCTCTTTAAGTACTCGCTAAAGTACATTAGTATATTATTTAAGTTTAAAAATGAAGCCAGTGTGAATTTGTGTGCTCTGTTGAGTTATTATAGCCGTAAAAACAATATTTCCTGTATTTAAGTAGAAATAAACAATCAGAAACTTTTAAACATTAAATATTTTCCTAGATCAGACATTGATGCATTACAGCCAGCACTAGATTGTCCTTTTGCTTCATCAAATGTCGCAATTATTATAGTTTTTGTCGTACTTATGATACAAATTCCACCTTTAGGCTTCTTGCCATAGATCGTATAACACTTAGAATTCTCCTCATCAAAAGTACGTAAAATTTGATATTTGACTTCATTAATACGTAAGCCTTGTGGTGTTTTCACACCATTTACTAATTTTATAATATTTTTTAATTCGTCGACATTTTCAACTGCATCTAAACCATCATCTTGTGGAATTTCGGTATCATATTTTTTGAAATTAAAATTATTCGGATTATTATTTGCCCATATTTTACCATCACTTTTAGAACATATTATTGCATTATCAACATTACCTTTACCTACAAGCATGCTATCAATATAAGCTTGCCATGTACTAGATCCGTTATTAAAAATAGATTTATTAGCGGGATCCGCAATATTCTCTTTACTTGGCCATTCAGATTGAATTAAGTATTTAGCCATTAATATTATATTTTCATTACATTTTGTACTGGTATGTCCATCTTTTTCGTTAAAAGTTCCAATTACTATACATTTTTTATTATTAACTATACATGATCCGCCGCTAGGAAATTTTCCAATGATTATTTGCATATCGTCTTCTACATAATTTCGTAGTACTTGTTGCTTAGGTGTTGCGTTTATTCTTAGTCCATATGGATGACTATTTCCTTTAATTAATTCTAATATTATTTGAGATTCGTTGACTGTTTGTGTTGACGATGTATCCGTGCCATCACTATTCATAATTTCCGTTTCATATTCCTTAAGGTAAAATGTTGAAGGTGTCGATGCCCAGTAACCTGCATCATCACTTCCGACTATCATCACACTTTCAATATTACCGCGCGATTTCAAGTAGTCGCAATAATGCTGCCAGGTGGTCATTTTTCACCTGTTGTAATGTTGTTCCAGGCGATCATAAAATCATAAATTTAGTCATTGCACTGTTTTTACCGGTCCTTGAAATCCCCTTAAATAACTCACACCCACTAGGTGTTACATACTTAAAAAATAAAAATGCAACAAGCATTAGTATTAAGGATATTAATATTATTAATAGTAACGGTATTTGACTTAACACTTTTTGGTCGAAGTTATTGTTTGCGCGACATTAGGCCCAATAATCACATGTGTTGGATATAGTGGGTGAAAAAGTGTGACACGGAGTTGAGAATTTACATCTAATGGATGTGATGTGAGATTGCAATGTCAACTACACATTAATTCCAGTAATATTAGGGTCAAGGACTATCCTAGTCTTACCAACTTATCGTTACTTACCGACATTATTTCATTGAGAGACCAGCGCACAAGTAGCATCTAAGTAATTAAGGAAGGCATTTTCTTCTGTAAAGTTTTAACTCATTAAAAACGTATTTTTAAAAGGTTTAGATAGAACAGTTGGTACCGGTAAGGGTTTTATTTTTAATCCGCTTGCTTTGTAACTACTAACTTACTAATTGTAACAACTGTTACAGCGTGGCTTTGAGTTGCCCGTAGAGAGGAGGTCGTCGGTGAGCCACGCAACTAGCGCAGGGTTCGCGTCGACATGGCTGACAACTCTCTAGAAGATGATTCTTCGCCATCCATGGAGATGTCAAATCTGGATGCGGCGGTACAAAGTATAGTCAAAAGAGCGAGTGGTGCTTCAGAGATAACTTTATATCATAGGATAGTCTATTCTTCTTATGCTATGAGACTGAAAACATTTCTTAGAAGTATCATTGACCATCCATATTTTATAATTTTAATGGCAGTATTAACTATTTGGGCATTATTTAATGACGATATAAGGCTTGCAGCATGCCCTAAAAGCGCAGATTTAGCTTTTGATGTTATTATATCAATTGCATTCTTTTTATTTTTGTTTGAAATATTTGCGGTATCATTTTATAGTGATGAATATCTGCATATTCCAAAGTGGGACCCAGAGCCAGGTGAATTTCCATGGCAGACATGGAAAAGAAGGTTACAATTCGGTTCATTTTATTTTTGGTTAGACTGGATTGCAACATTGTCGCTAATTTTTGAAATGGATTGGATGATAGGTGATGCTTTAAGTGGTGGTGGAACACAACAAGTGCAGTCTGGTGCTAACTCGGGTAGAGCTGGTGCACGTGCTGGTCGTATTGTCAGATTAGTCAGAATGGTTAGATTAGTTCGGATGGTTAAATTGTACAAATATGCATCTGAAGCTAATGAAAAGACAAAGAAAAATGCCAATAATAATGATTCAAGTAAGAAATCATCCGAAGACATGCCTGAAGAATCGCAAGTTGGAGCAGCGATGTCAGACATAACCAATCGTCGAGTTATTGTTTTAATTGTTATCATGTTAATAGTGATACCTTTATTAACAGTCTCAGAAGTTGAAAATAGTATGCTTACTACAGTGACTTCAATCCATGACATGGCAGAGGCTCTTGCCAATAATCCATCAAGTCCAGATTATCAATTTGGGTTAGATTTTACAATATCTAAATCAATCGAATACATGAAACAATATACCGATTGCCCTATTATCGCAATTAAAATTGATAATGATTACTATTATTACGATGATATTTTGCCCAAGCTAAGAGTTGCTGAAATTGCATCTTATGAACTCCCAGCTGTTGTAAATGTTATCGTATCTTATGATCAGCGCTATGCATCAGTGTTAGGTGCACAGTACTCGATAATAACGACTGCATTCATTATTGTATTACTGATTGCTGGAACGTACTTTTTTTCTAATGACATTAATAAACTTGTTATTGGACCTATTGAAATAATGGTTAATTTAGTTAAAAAAATATCTGAAAATCCTCTGGGTGTTGATTATAATTCTAAAGGTGGTGATTCTGGGTTCCATGAAGGCATGGAAACAACTATCTTATTGACAACAATAAACAAAATTGGTGGTCTAATGCGTGTTGGATTTGGTGAAGCTGGAGCTGATGTTATAAGCAAAAATTTATCAAACGCTGATGGTGGACAACTAAATCTTGTTGGAGGAGGCTCAATGATCACATCAATATTTGGATTTTGTGATGTTAGACAATTTACAGACACTACGGAATGTTTGCAAGAAGAAGTTATGTTATTCGTGAATAGAATAGCTCATATTCTACATAGTATTGTTGCACAATGTGCTGGTAGTGCGAATAAGAATATTGGTGATGCATTCTTATTGACATGGAAACTTAAAGAAGGATTTAATAGCGAACAAATTACTAACTTGGCTGACCAAGCATTAATGGCTTTTGTCAAAACGTTAATAGAGCTTAATCGATATCAAAATTATATATTAAATTACAGTCCAGGTGCGATGGCAAGATTGTACAAACGATTCCCAGATTACAATGTTCGTATTGGGTCAGGACTACATGTTGGTTGGGCTATCGAAGGCGCGATCGGTAGTAATAGTAAAATTGATGCGTCGTACTTATCGCCGCATGTTAATTTTACTGAATTCTTGGAGTCTTCAACGAAGGAGTATGGTGTTTCATTGTTAATATCGGAGCCATTTGTGAAGCTACTTTCAGCTACCGCGTTCAAATACCTTCGACAGGTTGATCGTGTGAAAAAAGGTGATGCAATTGTTGGTTTGTATACTTATGATACAGATTTGACAATTAATTTTGCTGATGCGAATCGTTCACTTACTTCGACACAGAATAAAGCGAAAAATAAATTTTTGGCTGCATCTAAAAAGTTAGCGTCTGGAAAATTTGATGTGAAAGCCATTAAAGAGGCTGAAATGGGACATAAGGTGGACACTGATACGAATACGAATACGAATACCAATGAAACTAATACTACTTCCAGCGGTCACGTAATGCATAAACGTAGTTCTATCAATGAAGCTAAATCAAGACAGTCATTTGCTCATGTAGTTTCGAAATCCAAAGACAAAGAAAAAGACAAAGATATTGAAAAAGGTGCAGATAAGATTAATTTAAATGAACCGCCTCGCATTGTGCTACTACCATATGACGAATCGTTGTGGGAAAGGGATGTTGATGCTATAGATTTGAGGCATAATGTAAATGATTCATTCCGGGCACTATGGCACAAAGGTATCGATGCATATATAGGCGGTGATTGGCAAAAGGCGCGTGATATATTTCATGAAACTATGAAGTTATCCAACAATAAAGATGGTCCTAGTAAAAATTTGATTCAATTTATTGATGAACATGGTGGTTCTGCTCCTAGCGATTGGAATGGCTATCGCGAAACTGATGGAGGTCATTAAATTATAATGTATGAAATGCACATATTAATCATATAATTCTTATTTACATAAAAGTTTTTACATCTTGTATATATTTAATTCGAGGTACAAAAATTATTCTAAGTCCCTTTCAGGGAAATAACTGCACTTCCACCTTGTATCGCTAATGTATCATCTATCCTGTTATGCACATATGATGAGACAATATCTGCAATCTCATCTGAAATGCGATCGATATCATATACATCTAAATCCATTAGTGATTTGCTCAGTACATCAATAACATTACTGCCTACATTACAATTAATTTTATTTGATAATAAAATTTTACTACCGTTACCTACTTTATTATTAGAAATCAGTTTTGATTTCATCTCATTTACTGTATCTTGATTGATTTCGCTATTACGATGCTGATGACTATAGCTACTTATTATCCTATTTGACGTCGTTAATATAATTTTCTTGTAGTACGAATCATTTCGTTGACGTAAATTGTTGTTGTCTTGCTGCACTGTAAAAGTGGTATTTAGAGGCACTTCCTCGTCCGATTCGGTGCCAGAGTCGCTCGATTTGTTGCAGAAACTGCAAAAAACGCCCATTTAACGCCTCACGTCCTGTTGTACCTACCGTAGGTGGGTATGACCCAGTGTCGATTTCACCGAGGCCGTCCTTACGGTCATGGTGCCGCATCACTAAGTTGAACTGAATTGAAGGTATCTATAGTTTGGCGATCTATAGTGACATGCTTATATTACAAATTGTATAATTTCAATTATATATTTTCATTAATTCTTTTTTGATACTTTAATATCGATGTAACTAGGAAGTATTGGTTGAGATGCGGATTGGGATAAATTATTTTGATTAAGAGTCGATGCTGATATATCAGATAATGATATGCCTGAATTATGCTGGTATCCCGCTATAGCTGCTTGCATTGATAATGATAATTGTGCTTTGGGCATTTTAAATCCACCCCGAAGAATATAAGGTTGTGATTCTTTATTACTATGGGCATGGTTGCTGACAGCACTGCTAGCCATATCCATTGATATTTTTTGTGTTTTCACACTATTTAACTGTTTTTGTAATCTGCCAGTTTTAGGATTAATGGGTGGTTGTTTATTTGGTAACAGCGGCAACGCTGCTGCCATTGATTGTGATTGATCTTTTACCACTGCCTCTGGAATATTCTGTGGTAATTCCTGGGAGTCCGTCATTTGATCTTCAATTGTCTTATGTGGTAGTATTGGTGATGCTGAAAGTGATGGAGCAATAGGAAATTGTGGATTATTTGATAAATTTTGATCGTCGAATATACTGGAGGTAACGGACTTTTCTTCATCGTATAATTCAACTTCATCGTCCATTTGAAACACTGCGTATGGATCATACCTCGACCCATTATTCTTCTTACTAGCTGATGGTGCCAATGTAATTTCACGGGATTCCATTGGGGCATAAAATTGTGATGTTGATGGATATTTCACACGTCCAAATAACGATGTTCCAACAAGAATAACTTGAGTGTGTTTGGACATACAGATATCCAAAGCTTTTTTTAATTGTGATAAAAATCTTTTTCTGGCACCATGACGTACTGCACCTGAACTGTTGTTACTTTGTCGTATGATACGATGGACTAAATCTGTAAATTCTGTTAATTTTTGTGCTCGTCTATCCATGGCGGCATCTTCTTTGTAGCTATTATACTCTCCAAATGACTGTGTTGGTTTTAATACTTTTTGAATCATTTCAGCATCAACGCAGTTACTAAAAAATGATGATAATGCAATAGAACAATTGGTAATATGCTCGCAAACATTATTTGGAATATCATTAATATATGCTGCACGAACACATTTTTCTTCATAAGTAAGACATAGTCGTGCTAATATACTTGATTGTGTATTAATAATACTTCGTTGTTCTTTTTCGGTTACTCCGACACCATCTGATATCTCTGCTATTGCTGACGCTCCTTCTTCCATCAATGCTTCTAAGTTAGATTCTGTATCAATACTTAGTGCTGTTTCGGTCAATGATGCACCACCTTCTATCAAGCCGCTACCATTTGGTCTGCCATCACTAAATACAAGGGATGAAGAACCAGCATCAACACCTTTCTTATCGCCCTTTTTACCCATAAGAAGCTGTTGTGTAATTGATTTTAGACTTTTCTTATCTGATTGATTTTCCACTTGCCTCTCCATAATACTCACGTTGTCTTGTATTTCGCGCACTTGATTGTATGTATGCATACTTTTCTCATCCATTTTCAATGTCATTTCGCCTACAAAATCTTCACATGCTTGCCCTAATGCTTCGCTATTTTTTTCAACTTGTGCTGTTTGAGCAATAAGAATATCTTTATTCTTATTAAAATTATCTTGAAGTTTTTCTAAATACCCTTCGTATTGGGTAGCTTTCTTCTCTAATGAATCGACATATTCTGTAACTGCGTTTGCTGCACTTTTCATATTCAATAAAGCATCGAGATTAGTGTGAATATGATCCATATGAGTCTTCAACTGTTGCAATACATGAGTGCTATCTTCACTACCTGTTGATATGGCATCAACATGTTCCACTAATGCAGCATATAACGGCGGCAACTTTCTCCCTTCTTCATCCAATGTCTCTGAAATTTTAACTAATTTATTCGATTTAACATCGCATGCATTAACTGCTCCCTCAGTATTCTCAAATAATTCAATACAGTCGTTTGATTTAGTCTCAAATCGTTTAAACATAACACCAATATCATTATCTCTAAATGGTTTCACATCCCTTGTCGTAATCATCAACCTTTTCTCGAATTCTTGGTTCAATTTAGATTGGTCGGCAATACTTTCTCTCGTTTCTTTGATGCTATACAAGACATCCGACTTGAAGGAGTTCATCCACTCACGATTTTCTTCGTTTACTTTAGTATAGTGATCTTCAACTTCTTTATATCGTTCAAGAACGTGTATAGAGTCCTTTTCGACAATTCTATTCACTGTCTCTGCAATGCTTATGAATTGCTCTTTATTATATGCTTTAAACTCGATAAAACTTTGATTACTATTTTCTTGTTCAATTTTAATTTTTGCTAACTCTCCTCTTGCAATCGCTAAATTTTCGTCATACATGGCATTATTTATTTCATTATTTTGATATAAATCTCCTTTTCCTGATTCGGCTTCGTCTAATCTATTTAAAATGCCACTTACTAAACCATGTATACCTTGACGCATACGATGCAAATCTTTTATAAAGTCATCAACTTTTTTGTTTAAATCTTGTTGAACACCTTCTCCCATTTGCTCATTACTTTCAATTTGTAATTTCATTTCTTTAATTTCATCTGCAGTAGCTAATGCTATAACATCTCGAACATTTCTTTTTGTTTTACGAAATAAATCTTCAATATTATCTCTAGTTGAATTCACAATTGATACTATAGATGTTAATTCAGATGTAGTGGGTCTAATCTCTAATAATTTTTGCAATCTTCCAATTTCAACACTTGCTGCTGATACTCTTGTTTCTATAGCGTATTTTGCTAAGTTTAATTGTGCTCCAACTTCACTTTTAAATTTATTTAATACTCTATCATCACCAGTTCCTAAATTTGCAGGTCCTAATCTAACATGTGCATCTAATTGCTTTGATCTAACTTCTAACACGTCAAGTCGTCCATACAATGCTTCTGCCCATGGAGGAGCAACATCTTTCCTTTCATAATCACTTAATATCAACTCAATATCCGATACACTACGAACTAATGCAAATACATCATTCGTTAATATTTGCTGCAACCTTCCCGACATCGTGCTGCCGCTTGGCAGCAGTCCCTCGACCGAGCCCAGGATCGGTGCGTGCACATTCGGCACGTTTTCAGTCATTTTCCGCCAAATTCGTTTCCTTTCTTGTGTGTTTTTGCATCGAAAC
>JACCDO012077692.1_pt1 | contig 13624 bp, 4 predicted proteins | sample 7446101 | NCBI WGS metagenome assembly JACCDO01 (sample SAMN15323440, study PRJNA562643) | freshwater metagenome | isolation source: river surface water | place: USA:Blue River Watershed | collected 2017-08-16
CAAATTACTACAGAATTACCAGATGCTGAATTATTTATAGCTTCATATAATATATTTCCTCAAAATGATTATGAGAGGAAACTTGATTTGATCATTAAAAAATATGATAACATTAAGCATATGGGAACTTTAAATAAAGACAAGTTATATGAACTTATGTCTTCTGCTGAATTTTGGTTATATCCCACTAATTTTAATGAAACATCTTGTATAACATCAATGGAAATGCTTATGTCAGAAGTTATTTGTTTATATTATCCAGTTGCTGGATTAGTTAATACATTAGGAGAATATGGCATAAAAATTCAGAGAGACAATGAGGTCAACACTATTTTAAGTCTCTCTACAAAACAAAAGAATGATATTATAAGAAAAGGTAAAGAATATGCTTTAGAATGTAGTTGGAATAATAGAGCACAAGAATGGATCAAAATATTTTACGATAATCACATAATACAAAATAACGAAAAAATGAAAATAATATTTTCAAATAATTGTTCTGTTGGAGATATATTTTTTTCACAACCATTCATTAAAAATATAGTAACTAACAATCCTGAATATGATTATTATATTTATCATATGACAACTTCATATTATTTTACAGATATACTCAATATAAAAGATGTTAATAAAATTCCAGAATTAAAACAAAAAATATATGAAATTTTTGATTTTAAAATTAATACAGATAGTTGGCTCAATATACATAACATGTCATCACATAAATATAGATATGATAAAACAAATAATATACTAATTATTTGTACATGGTTTGGTTGTCTTAGAAATTCATATCCTATGTTAGAATGTAATATGATAAATCATAATAATGTATATAAAGCATTAATTGATGATATCAATCACGATATAAAAATTAATTTAAAGTATAATAACGACATATTATTAGATTTATATCCATCTGTTCCAACATTAGACATTAAAAAATACAGAGAATTTAAAGATCTAAACAAAGACAAAAAAATCATATTTTATTATAACTTTTTAGCAAGCTCTGGACAAAGTTTTCCAGTAAATAATTATGAAGAACATAATAGTATAATAGAAAATCTAGCTCAAGATAATATAGTAGTTATCACTCATAAAAATTCTTTTAAAAACAATAATAAAAATGTTTATTATGCTGATGATTTTTTAGAAAATGTTGAATATTATGATGCTAAAAATTTTTATTATCACGCTCAAATGGCTAATGAAACAGAATATTCCATATATTTTGATATTGGAAGAGCATTTATGTCAATGAATAAAACATTTATTGAAGAAAATAATAAAAATATTAGATTACATATTACAAATAATACTTATTTTATTAATTCATTAACTGATAATTTTTTGATTCCTAAAAATTATATAAATATTATTGAATGCTCCAACTACACTGATATAATAAGTAAATTAAATAATACTATTGAAAAAAATTCATCAAAACATCAAAATAATATACAAAGAATGTTTGATTTATATGAGAATATATCAATGCCAGAAGCACATAAAAGAATACTACAAAATATTAGTAAAACAGAATCAATAAATTATACTATAAATGTTATAAATTTAAAAAAAAGATTAGATAGAAGAAATAATATAATAAATATATTTGCTGAACAAAATATAACTAACTATCAATTTTTTAATGCAATAAATGGTAAAGAACTATCTGAAAATATATATTTATATAAACTTTTTAAAAATAATGATTTTAATTCTAAAAAAGGAGTAATAGGATGCACTTTAAGTCATTTACATTTATGGAATGAATTATTACACGACAAAAATCACAGTTTTTATGTAATATTAGAAGATGATATTGATATTTGTCCTAACTTTAAAGAACATCTTAATTATATTTCGGAACTATTTATTAAACAAAATCTAGAGCATTTAGCATTAGGTGAATATTCATCAAAAAAATGTTATCCGGATATATCAAGTAACATAACTATATATGAAAAGAATTTATACGAAGAAGGACATATTACATTTGCTTATTTAATAAGCAAACAAGCCGTTATTAAAGCATTTGACTATATAAATACATGTTCTATAAAGTGTGCTTTTGATAATCCATTAGCATTTGGCTATATATTAAATTATAGTTCATTATCATATAGATTAGTTGATTGTAAAATTGATAATCAATATGGAAGTGATATACAAAATTATAATCAAGATAACTTTTTTAATTTTAATAATTTTGTAAAAAACAACGAACAAAAGACACTAACAATATCATTTTGTGATTGGTGGGTAAGTGAATATTGTGGAGGGACTTTTGATGTTAATAATAATTTTTTTACCAACTTACTCAGAAAATATAATAGTGAAAATATACATATAAAAATTGTAAATCCTTATGAAAATCCAGATATTTTATTTTTCAGTATTTTTGGCGATAATCATAAATTTATTAATGCAAAAAGAAAAGTATTCTTTTCTGGAGAACCTGTGGGACAAAACAGTACAGCAGATTTTAATATAACTTTTGATCCTAATACAATTACTAATACAAGATTACCTTTATGGATTTGCTATTTTGATAATAATATACTTGAAGAGACAAATAGAAGATTACAAAACATCCATAATGTGCCTCAAAAAGAAAAATTTTGTTCATTTATTGCTAGTGGTCCCGGATTAACTAATAATAGAAAAGAATTTGTTGATAAATTATCACAATATAAAACTGTTGATTGTGGCGGTGCTTATCTTAATAATTTAGGTCAATGTGTACCTGTTGGAATGAATTGTTCAGGAAAAGTTGAACACAATAAAAAATATAAATTCGCAATGGCATTTGAAAGTAAAAATTACCCAGGATATGTAACTGAAAAAATTTGTGATATTTTTAAATCTAACACTGTTCCTATTTATTGGGGAACATCAGAAGTTATTCAAGATTTTAATCCAAAGTCATTTATAAATGCTAATGATTTCGCAAACTTTGATGATTTAGTTGAATTTATTAAAAAAGTTGATAATGATGACTCATTATATTCTTCATATTTTAAGGAGCCAATTTTGTCAAATATGTGGATTGATATATTTACTGACAGAAATTCTATATTTTACAAAAACTTAGTTGACAAAATAGTTGGAAATAATTCAAATATATTAAATGAATATTTTAATGAAAAAAATGAAACAAATGAAACAAATGAAACAACTGAAACAAATGAAACAAATGAAAGAAATAAAACAAATAAAACAAATGAAACAAGTGAATCAAGTGAATCAAATGAACTTTATTTAACAGACATAAATAATTACGTATTTGAATATGGCACAGATTTAATTAAAAAAAATATAAGTGAAATAATTGTAAATACAATGGAGTTATCTTCAACTAATTTTGAAATACCATTTGGAGATGATAATAGGGCTATATTATTTGGTGATCCCTGTTGGGGTTTCGTAAAAAACATATATATTTACGATAAACTTAATCCTGAACAAATAATTATTTTACCACCAAATAAAAATAAAATTATTAAAAAAAAACAAATAGATAAAATAAAAATAGGATTTTATGAGAATGGATTATCAGAAAGAGGAACATCAATAGCAATATATGATTATGCCAAATATGCTGAGAAATATTTTAATTTTGAGAGTATAATATTTTTTAATAAATCTAATTCAGCAAATGATACACAAATCATAGATAAGTTTAAAAAAAGATTTAAAGTATTTCCAATTACAGATTTTGATGAGATAGAAGAAATTATTGAGATACATAATATTAAATATTTTTATAACATTTGTGGAGGACTTTTGAATTCTACACCATTAGTTAAAAAATGTAAGAATCTTATCCATGCAGTATTTGATATAGAACCATTTGGTGATATTTATGCTGGAGTATCACAATATATTATTAATAAAAGTAAATTTCCAAATACAAAATGTGTTCCTCATATGGTTGATTTACCAATACATTATGATAATATGAGAAATGAATTAAATTTACCTGAAGATGCTTTTATTGTAGGAAGATATGGTGGATTTTATCAATTTGATATTCAAGAAGCTCATAGAGCAATTATTGAGTTTCTTAATAGCACTAATAATAGTAATACTTATTTTATATTTGTAAATACAGCTAAATTTTATGAACACCCACAAATAATTTATCTAGATAAAATTATTGACCCATATTTAAAAGTAAAATATATAAATACATGCGATTGTATGATTCATGCTCGTAGTGATGGAGAAACATTTGGTTTATCTGTAGCTGAATTTTCATCATTTAATAAACCTATTATTACTTGTAGAAGTTATCGTGATAATTGTCATTTAGAAATTTTAGGTGATAAAGCAATTATATTTGATTCAACAATATCATTAATTAATATACTAAAAAATATAAAAAATATTAGAAATAGTCGTGATGATTGGAATGCTTATAAAGAATTTACACCTGAAAAAGTTATGAAAATCTTTAAAGACGTATTTTTACCAGATATAACTAGTCAATTTGATAATATTTATGATAATTTATCATTTGAGAATATTAAATATATTGATATGAACATAAATTTACAACATTTTGATAACACAAAAGAATTGGTAATTGTCTCAGCGTTTTTAGATATTAACAGAGACAAATGGAAAGTCTATAAAAGAACTGTGGAAAATTATATTTCATCATTCTACAATTATTTTAACTATAATAATAAGATAATAGTGTTTATTGATGATAAATATATAGAACAAGTTATTGATTTTTATGAACAATCTTCTCATAATAATACTATTTTTATACCTATTAATAATGATTGGATGAATAAAAATATATATGCGTGGCAACAATTACATGTTAGTAAACAAATTATGAACTCTGAACAATATAAAAACTTAGTGAAAGATAGAATACTTAATAAAAATCCGGAAAACATATATCCTGATTATAATGCGATTAATCATAGTAAAATAGATTTTATTTGTTACGCAATTAATAATAATTTAATACAGACAAATTCCTATATTTGTTGGTCAGATTTTGGATATTTTCATTCTATTCTAAATAATAATCCTTCAAAATATCCTATTTCTCATCTTGATATTACAAAATTTGAATCAGATAAGTTAACTTTTTGTTTAAGAAATAAAATAGATGATATGGACCAAGATATGGTGTATACACTTATTTATGCTCCTGAAAAATTTACTGGAAGTTTTTTTGGTGGTCCAACTGATTTAATGTTAAAATTACAGACGCTTTATCATAGTTCTCTAAAAGAACTGTATGATAATAATATTTCAGACGATGACCAACATATTTATTTAAGATGTTTCTTAAAAAGACCTGATTTATTCAATTTATATTTAGATTCTAATGAATGGCCAGTAGCATTATCTTACTTTGAAAAAAAATCTAAAAATACTAATATAAACACAGAATTAGTAGATATAAATTTTAATAACTCATTTAAGCATTCACCTTTATTTCTAGTAACATCATTAATTAATTTAAATCATTCAACTGTATTTTCCCCAATTGAAAGATATTTACAAACTATTGAAACAGTCAAATATATCTATACAAATTATTCTAATGCAACAACAATAATTGTTGAAGCATCTGACTTTAAATATGATTCTAATTTTATTGAATCATTTGATAATTTAATGATTTATTATTGTAAATCAAATATTTACAATTTACCTAAAAGTGTTGGAGAAGCCACTATTATAAAAGAGGTATTAATTAGTGACTTATATAATGAAATTATATCAAAAAATAAAATTAATATTGTGTTTAAAATATCAGGTAGATATAAATTACATGATTCATTTAATCCTTCAATTTTTAATTTAAATAATTATAATGTTAGATTTATAAATACTTTTGATGATGATAACAATCCAACAAATAAAAATAGCGATAAGATTGACATGTGTATGGTAACATGTTTATTTAGTTTTAGTCCAAATAATACAAATCAAACAGTTGATGCAATGGATTATGTGATACAAAAATGCTATGAGCAAGGCTCTGATATTGAACATTGGATGTATGAATTTATAAAAAATACAAATAATTATAATTTAATTGATAATTTAGGTATAACTGGATTTATTGCTCCAACCGGTAAATATACCTTATACTAATTCTTAACTAAATATTTTTTTGTAATTAATTTTTGTATTATTTTTACACCTTTGGACATTTAAAACGCCGATTTTTATATAGTGAAAATTATATAAAAATAAATTGTTATATTACCTTAATGAATAACGAAGAACTTATTAAGGAAAATCTTTCATTGAGGGAAGAAAATGAAAAGTTAAAAAATGAATTAAATTTAACTAAAGAGCATTTAAAAAAATATACTGCCCCATCGTGTAAAAAACTATATTATGAAAAAAATAAGGAAGAAATAAAAGCAAAAGTAAAAGAATATAAAGAAAAAACAAATTATTATGCTACATTATCATCAGACAAAAAAAAAGAATACGCAAAAAGAGCATACTTAAATAAAAAGGCAAAATTAGAAAAAGAAAAATTGGAAAATCAGAATGTTTAGGAATTATATAATTTTCAAAGAAAACTATATAAAAATATTTTGAAATTAACGAAATGTTGGATAGAGAAACAAATAAGACCAACAGAATTTCAAAATCATATTTCGTCTTTCACTTCTTCACCAACCGAAGAGAAGAAGAAAAAGTAAGACCATCAATATTGATTTTACATTTTTTTATCTTTTTTAATGCTGTAAAAATCGGCGTTTGAAATGTAAAAAGGTGTAAAAATAATAATTATAATAATACTATCTTTCTGTTGAAAAGAAGAATACCTGAAATAGTCTTCCATTATATTTTGAATCTCCAAAGTAATCCATTGACATATGAAATCTATTTGAATCAAATAAAATTAAACGATTAAATACATTACCTACCTGATCCACTTTTTTCCATTTTGTAATATCTTGACTACAATGATCTATCTCTTTTTTATTCTTTAATATATCCATATCAGATTTACATGTAGTTCCATCATAAAAATGGTAAAATGATGTTCCTGATGATAATGGAGCATTAGGTGTTAGATATAATACTCCTGCCCAATTATTATATCCATCTATATGAACCCATGATCGATCCTTAGATGTAGTAAATTGAAATGAACCATTATAAATTCCTGCTGCATCTGAACCATCCTCCTTTGGAATTGGAAAAAATGTAATTTTTCCTCCAAATGGCTCTACATATTTTTGAATTATATCTTTTAAATAATTATTAGCATAAGATACAGTACGTTGACCAGGATAATTTCCTCTTACTAAAAATTCTTGAGTTAAAATATAATCTCTTGTTTCATATGGATTATTATAGAAATTATCTATTATTATTAAACCACAGCTAGGCGATCTTGTTAGTATATTTTTTTCCAATAACTTTTTCAGTTTATTTATATTTTTATTTTCAATATCATTTGAACTTTCTGTTTGACTTGTATTCTCTATTAAATTCATATTATAAATTTATTGAATTTTTATTTTTAAATTCTAATTAAAAAAAATGATTTAAACATATATATTTAATTCTACATTATGTCAGTTAGAATTAATAATTTTAATTTATATGTGAACAAAAATGAATACACTAAAATAAATCATGAAACATATAATCAACTTCGTTTATATAACGATTTAGATAAACATGAAATACTAATTGGATTTATCAAAAAAATAATAGAGTTTCAAACAGATAATAATAATGTATTTATTCATAATAATCCATCTCATGGTGGATTTATTGGTATAAACTTACATAAATTATTCAACACTTTATATTTTAGTGATATAGATAAAGAATTACATTTTTTAAACATAAATAATAATTTAACAAATAATAATATTAATCAAAAAAAATATTTATTATGTGATTCATTTGAACATATTATTCCTAAAATAGATAGTAATAATTTAGTTATTATCTTGAATGATAACATAAATATTAAAAAATTAACAATAGAAAATAATAAACAAATAATTATAAGTAAAGTACAAATAGATACCATTTTAAAATGTTATATTTATAATAGTATTGAGTATTATGTTTATGTATCTGAAGGATTACAAGAAGAATTTAATAATATTTTTAGGTATTATATTAGTGAAACACAAAATAATATTCCAGTAATTAAATATGATAATCTTCTTAATTTGTGTATTATGGTTAAAAATGGTGGTCCACAATTTCGTGATATGTTACAAAATAATTTACAATTTATTGATAAATGGACAATATTAGATACAGGAAGCACAGATGAAACAATTGAAATTATTAAAGATGTGTTAGTTGGTAAAAAAGAAGGAACACTTTTTGAAGAACCATTTATAAATTTTAGAGATAGTAGAAATAGACTTCTAGATTTAGCTGGAGATGATTGTAAGTTTATTATTATGTTAGATGATACATATATGTTAAAAGGAGATATACGAAATTTTCTAAAAGAGATCCGTAGCGACCAATACGCAAATTCGTTTACATTAATGATTGAAAGTGATGATACAACTTATGGTTCTAATAGAATTATTAAAAGTAACTGTAATCTTAGATATATTTTTAAAATACATGAAGTTATATCAGATAAAAATAATATAAATATTGTTATACCAAAAGATAGATCTTATATTCTTGATGCAAGATTTGATTATATGGAAACTAGAACAATGGATAGAAAACAATTAGATTTAAAATTATTATTTGAAGAATTAGAAGATAATCCAAATGAACCAAGAACATATTATTATTTAGCTCAAACTTATAATTTACTACAAGATTATGAAAAGGCATTTCATTACTTTTCTAAGCGTTGTGAATTTACAAATTCAGGATTTATTCAGGAACGCGTTGATGCCGCATTTGAATCTGCAAGAATAGCTAATTTTCAACTAAATAAACCTTGGAATGAATGCGAACAATTATATTTAAAAGCTTTCAAAATTGACGAAAGTAGACCTGAAGCTTTATATTTTATTGGTATTCACTATTATTTAGAAGATGATATAAATATAGCTCATAAATATTTTAAACAAGCTTTTTATATTGGGTTTCCTATACATTGTCAATATAGTTTAAAACCGACACTAAGTTACTTTTTTTTACCAAAATTCTTATGTAAAACTTGCTATCATACAGAAGAATATCAACTTGGATTAGATGCTTGTAAATTATTTTTTGAAAAAAATTCTCTTGACAAAATTAACAAAAATGATTATCAAGAAATGTTATCTTGGTATTCTATTTTTCAAAAACTGACTATATATACTGGACCAAAACTTCCTAGAATTCCTGAAAAACCTATTTTATGTTTTGTTGCTGACGGTGGATTTACTAGTTGGTCTGGAGAAAATATACTTACAACTGGTGTGGGTGGTTCTGAAACATATATTATTGAAATGGCTAAATATTTATCAAAAACAAATTATTTTGGTGAGGTAATTGTATTTTGTAATACACCAAATAAACAAGAAACAATTTTTGAAGGAACACGATATATTCATTTAGACTATTATTATGAATTTATTAATACTACATATATACATACCGTTATCATAAGTAGATATTCTGAATATATTCCTTTAACAATTAAAGGATTTAGTGAAAATATTTATATTGTAGTTCACGATTTAATTACAAGTGGTACAGTTATTCCTAATGATAAAAAAATTAAACAAATTTTTTGCTTGACTGAATGGCATACACAACACTTTACTTCCATTTTTAATATATTTAAACCAATTACTAGTCATTTTTATTATGGAATTGATGAAAATAATTTTAGACTAAATTATAATAAAATCAAACATAAATTTATATATTCATCATTCCCTAATCGTGGATTATTACAATTACTTCAAATGTGGCCAACTATTTATAATAAATATCCATCCGCCACTTTATATATTTATTCAGATGTTAATAACACTTGGTCAAATCAAGTTGAACCAGAAAAAATGGATGAAATTAAAAAATTATTGCTTCAATATTCAAATCATTTTGGCATTTATTATAAAGGTTGGGTATCCAAAAAAGAACTGGCTGATGCTTGGGCAACTTCTGATATATGGTTTTATCCGTGTACCTTTAAAGAAACATTTTGTTTAACCGCATTAGAAGCCGCTTCTTCTAAAACATTAGTTGTTACTAATGGTTTAGCTGCTTTACAAAATACTGTCTCTAATAGAGGTGTAATTATTGAAGGAGAACCAACAACTGATGATTGGAAAACAGAAGCACTTAACAAACTATTTTATTATATGGATGACTCAAATATACAGACCAAACAAGAACTTATAGAAAAAAATTATAATTGGGCATACGAATTGACATGGAAAAATCAGGCTAATAAGTTATTGAATGAATATTTAATACCTAATAGTAAATATGAATATAAAGGAATGTATAATTGGACTAATGATGTCCCTGAAGGTTCTTTAAATACATTTACAAAAATTATTGATAACTTTAATAATTCATATTGGAAAATACAATTAAATAAAGAAATTAATATCCTAGAAATAGGAACATATACAGGAACATCTATTATTAAATTTGTTCAAAATATACCTAATTCAAAAGGAGTTGCTATAGATTTATGGCAGAGTTATAATGAAAATACATTATTATCAAAAATTGATAATTTTGACATTAAAGGTTCATTTTATAAAAATATTAAAACAGCTGGACTTAATAATCGTATTAAATGTATTCAAATGGATTCAAAAAAGGCATTAATATATTTTTTTAAAGATAAAGTTAGTTTTGATTTTATCTATGTTGATGGTTCGCATTTATTACTTGACGTATATACAGATATTATATTAGCTTGGGAGATTTTAGAAAAAGGAGGAATTATGATAATAGATGATTATTTGTATAAACAAGATGAGGTATTAAATTCTCCTTTTGAAGCGGTAAATCATTTTTTAAATTTGTATAAAGATAACTATAAATTATTACACAAAGACTATCGTGTATTTTTAGAAAAAATTTAATTTAAATTAAAATATTTATATTTAAAATATTTGTATTCAATTTTAAATATAAATATTTTTTTGTAAGTCTTGTAATTATTAACCTATTATATAGCGAATCATAACAATTCCAGATCCTCCAGCACCACCAGCTCCTGAGTTTGCTGCTGTAGCAGCACCACCACCACCACCTCCTCCTCCACCAGTATTAGCTGTTCCTGCACTTCCAGCACCAGTTCCACCTCCTCCAGCACCTCCTCCAAATGTTGCTGCACCTCCCGTTACACTTCCTCCTCCTCCACCTCCACCTGCTAAACTTCTTTGTGTTCCATCAAATGTAAAGATAAGACCAGGACCACCTGCTCCTCCTGTCGTAGTAACGCCTGTTGAACCATTTCCTCCAACACCGCCACCACCGCCAGCCCTATTTGAAGCTCCATTTGCTCCACTCCACCCTCCACCCCACATCAAATCGGATAAACCGGTTTTAGCCCATGATACCAAAGACTGTTGTCCAGTGGCACCACCATTCGAATTCACATTTCCAGCTCCACCCGACGCACTACAATAAATAGCATTTAAGTTATTTGCTTGCGAAAAACTAGGACAAGAATAACTTGTAGAGTTAACTCCATTCCCTGCAGCCACCCCTCCTCTTCCTCCAGTGGCTGTAATAACAGCACTTGCTCCTCCTGCAGGAGTAAAATTTACTGTAAGTGTACTATTAGTACCATTTCCTCCAGCAGAACCTGCTGCGCCAGCGGTACCTCCTGCACCCACTGTCAATGAAATATTTGTTGCAGTATAAATTGGAACATTATAACCCCAAACTACCGCACCTGCACCACCACCAGAACCTGGAGCAGAATTTGTACTGGTATTACCTCCACCACCTCCACCACCTCCACCAATTAAAAATACATCAAAGTAAGCACTATTAGTTATAGAACTAACAGTTAAAGTTCCAGCACCAGTTGTTGTAAAAATATGACATCTATATTGATTACCATTTTCAAAAAATGTTACTGTGCTATCTCCACCACTTGCATCAATTAATGGAGTATATGATGAACCTCCAGGAGTAGTAAAATATGTTACCTCACTTGTAGTTGTATTATAACCCAATACATTAGTTTGTGTTATATTTCTAACAGGTGCTATATATGTTGCACTGGCTGTTGCGCCAGTTACAGCAGCTGCACTCGCATTTATTATAATTGTATTTGCTGCTTGAGCTCCTCCTGCAGCTGTTCCACTTGAATTAATATGAATAGCATTTGCTCCTTGGGTAGCTCCAGCTAATGTTCCTATTGCAATTGAGTTGGCTCCTTGTTGAGTTCTACCTGCGTTGTTTCCAATTGCGATTGCATTTGTCCCTTGAGTTAATTGTCCCGCTTGGTAACCTATTGCTATACCACCACTTATTTGCTGAGTCTGACCGGCTTCAAGTCCTATTGCGATGGAATATTGACCTTGAGTAGAATATCCTGCACTATTACCAATTGCAATTGCACTTGTGCCATTATTAGTATAACCCGCATCTTTTCCAATTGATATTGAATTAGATGCTACACCATTTATACCTCTTAGATTTTGGTTTTTTACAAATGGGAATTTTACATATTTCTGATCTGCCCACGACATTATATAATAAATACAATATATTTTTTATATAATATTTTACAAATATTAAATTTTGATTACTAAATTTTTTAACTTGTAAACTTTACATATACTGTTACAAATACTATTCCACTTTGTGGTCCAAATGGTAAAGACCATGCGCTAGTTGCTTTAATTACACAAGCTAAACCATCCCCAGCACTAAAAGAAGCATTTGTAATTGTTTGTGTATATCCTGATATTGGAAACGTTACTAAAGTGAAGGCCGGTAAACCAAGTGTTGCTGATGTTAATACTGAACTAGTTCCATTAGCTATTATGACATCTAATTCTGCATTTTTTACAAACCATGTTAAATTATTCACCGATACTCCCGTTATTGAACCATTGTATGGCATTTTATAAAAAATTTGTGAATTTATTGTGTAATAACTATTATTTGCTACACCACTTGTATAAGTCCATGGTACACTTCCTCCCGCATTTTCATTAAAATATATATCAACCGGATAAATAAATGCAACTGTTGTTGATGAACTACTTATGGTTTGAGTGCTAATTGTATAACCAGGACCTAAAGTTCCTGTATCTCCTCCAGATTGAAGATCAAAATAATAGCTTAATGAACTAGAAGCAAAGCTAGCACCTACTGGACCTGTAGCTCCTTGTGCTCCTGTAGCTCCTTGTATTCCTGTATCTCCTTGGAATCCTTGTGCTCCTGTGTAACCTTGGAATCCTTGTGCTCCTGTAAATCCCTGTGCTCCTGTAGCTCCTTGGAATCCTTGAGCTCCTGTATAACCTTGAAATCCCTGTGCTCCTGTAGCGCCTTGATAACCTTGAAATCCCTGTGCTCCTGTAGCTCCTTGGAATCCTTGAGCTCCTGTATAACCTTGATAACCTTGGAATCCCTGTGCTCCAGTGTAACCTTGGAATCCCTGTGCTCCAGTGTAACCTTGGAATCCCTGTGCTCCTGTAGCACCTTGATA
>JACCDO010683533.1_pt1 | contig 13623 bp, 6 predicted proteins | sample 7446101 | NCBI WGS metagenome assembly JACCDO01 (sample SAMN15323440, study PRJNA562643) | freshwater metagenome | isolation source: river surface water | place: USA:Blue River Watershed | collected 2017-08-16
AGCCATTGAATCCAAATTAAATCAAATCGCTCAACAAGCACCTCCTCCCCAACCAGTCGTTGCTCAACCTCAACCCGTCGTTGCTCAACCTCAACCCGTCGTTGCTCAACCCCAACCCGTCGTTGCTCAACCTCAACCAGCAGTTCAAGAAGCCCCATTTGTGAGATCTGCTGTACGTGTAGATGCTGAATTAGACATTGATTTTGATATTGATCTAGGTGGCAAAGATTCTCATACATTCTATACTGGGTTTACCAAAAACATCTCTGAAGGTGGTTTATTTATCTCTACTGCCCAATACCTTGAGATCGGGCATAAACTTACCATTGATATGCAAATTCCACCAAGCAAAGAAAAAGTGAAATTACAATGTGAAGTAAAATGGGTGAGAAGAGAAGATTCGAGTTTAGATGGATTTTATGGTGTGGGCGTTCAATTTGTTGGTTTGTCCCCAGAAGTGAAACAACAAATCAATGACTTTATCAAGAACAAAGAAACCCTATTTTATGAAGACTAATCCCTAGTAAGGAAATATTATGAGTGAACAACAGCTTATCATCGAGTTAATAGATCGTTGGCTCAAAGATCAATCCCAACTCATCAAGAGTATAGACAAAGATGCTCAAAGTTTCCATAAAGCGGTTAAACAACTCACTGATCTTGAATTGCATAAACTCACCAGAGCAGAACGTTTTACTGGGGCAGAACTTCCTTTATCAATCGCCATAGAGATGTTAAAACAACTCGCTAGAGCTGATGAATCACTGGCTTATGCCATTGGTACTCAAAATATTAGTCTCTCATTATGCCTACAAAATCTAGAGAAAGCTCAAAATATCCATGGTATGGTTACTGTGGTTGAATGTTCAAACCTAGATGATTTTTTTTGTATTGAGCATACAAAAGCATATAGCAAGAAAGCAATCACTCAAGTCCCAATGCTATCGATCAGTGATTACTGCTTATTCTATGATCAACATCAAGCTTTTTTGCTCAAACTCAAAGGCAATGATGCATATATCATTAGAGAAGAACAAGTTCAAGATATGGGACTGAGGGCGATCTCACGCCATCAACTCAACATCACCCAAGCCTGTGATATCATCGCTTTTGAGATCAAAAATTATCCTCAAATCCAACAATCCCAACGATTACTCTCTTTGATCATCGCTTATTGTAGTGCTGACCAAAGCAATCGATTGTCTTTGTCTTATTCCAAAGAGAGAATACAGTTTTCTCAATCTCTACAGCAATTTCAAGCGATACAATGGATGATTGCGGATAATTTCACTGAACTTCGTGCGATGGAACTCAGTATTCAACATGCACTTATGGCTTTCCTTAAAGGTGATTTCTCTGAATATCAATTATCTCAATGTGAAATCATCGTCAGTGAATATGCCTTCCAAATCTGTGATCGTAGCTTACAAATCCATGGTGGATATGGTTATACAGTGGAATACGGTGTAGAAAAACATTGGCGCGCTGTACAGAGTTGTCTGTCTTATTTTAGTAAATGGGAAAGAATTAATCAATTCGCTGATTTGGTGTAAAATGAATGGTTTTGAAAGATTCTCCAGCCATGACTTTCTTCTAGAAAGAGGGAAAGCTACTTATCGATATTTGGGTCAAGAATGGCGCAAAGATATCTTCTCTTTTGTGATTAGATCTCTGCTCTTTGGTGGCTTTCTTGGGATTCTATGGGTCATCACCCATTTGCATCCCCAAGGTGATCTTTCGCTTTATCTCATGCCATTTATTCTCTTTGCGATGCCAGTGGCGATGATTGCCCCCAAAGAACACACTTGGCAAAGAATCATCAATTATGGTTTTGTGGCAACATATTGGTTAATGATCGTTTGGAGTTCAGTTTGGTATTTTAAATATGATTATCTCTTCAAATGGCTGTTTATCTCTACGCTACTTACCTTGATTCTCTCTTGGATTTCAAGCATTAAATTTCAGAAAAAAGCCACAGGTCCCCAACAAAGTCTATTGCTTTTCTTATGGCTCTTTGGCTTACTGATTTGTATGGGATTTCTAGGCTTATTATCCTATTATTTAATCTCTCAAACGATCCCCAAATTAGATACAACCAATCTATTGGCTGGTGGATGTTTTGTGTTTTTTACGGCGATGATGCTGACGCGTATTTTTTGGCTCAATAGTATTAAAAACAGAAGGGCAACTCGATCAGAACATACGCCACCTCAAGATTTTGTCTTGTTTTTTGAGTGGCTTATTCCTAGTTCTTATTCTTTTATCTTGGTATTGATTTCTGTATTAATCTCTGAAGCGATGCTCTTTTCTACCATCAATTACTCTAGCATTATCAAAGAAGAAGGGAGAATTAGGGAAGAGATTGAAAAACAAGAAAGCAATAAAACCATCTATAACAATAGCAGTTATCCCATCAAAAAAAAGCATAGATTCTTAGCCCAAGATTTTATTTTCTCTCATGATCAATATGATGAAAGTACAGATTTAAGCCAAATTATCCCCAAGAATCATCTTCATGAACTCAAATTATATCTGCCAAAACTAGAACATCCTATTTTATATGAAAAAAATAAGAAACTAGAAATTACACCCATTCAACGCCTAGAACTCTTTGAACAATGGCTGTTTTTTTCCTTTAAACCCTATGTTTTCCCCAAAAATGCAGATGGCTTAGAATTAAAAACACCAGACTGGTTTAGACTGCTCGGCAGAACACTACTTGGGTTGATCTTTGCGATCTTATTAACCCAACAATTTAATACTTGGTTTAGATTGGGAAGTTTATACTTGACCCTTGTTGGTGCTAAAAAAAGGAAGATTCTTAGGGGTGAAACAGATGATTTAAACAGGCAAGAAACAGAAATGCTTTTACTCCTACAAAGCACTTTTAATCATCTCTCTTCTTTTTGGCGTTGGATTTTCTTTAAAGCTGTCATTAATATCAAACTCAACCTAAGATGGAAGCTAGTGTTTGATCCGGGTATGGTATTCTTTGATATTGTTGATCGTATACAACTTTGGTTGATGAGTCGTTGGTATATGGCACTACTCAGCGTGACTTTGGTGATCAGCATTGTCACTTTGCCTTTTTATTATTTTGAACCCGATATCAATACTCAAATGATTATCCTTGATGCTTTTCAAAATGCCATACAACCCATTTTGATTTGCACCATCTTGATTTTAATTTTGAGATTTGCTTTTCAACTCTTACCCCCTAAATCCTATCAATTTTGGATTTGGTGGGTGCTCTTATCCCACATGATTTTTGCCATCCTTGTGTTTTTCTTGGATATTTCCATCAACACTGGGGATCAAGATTTATTTTGGGCTAAAGTGCTTTGGTATCTACAACTCTGTAGTGTAGGCGTGTTCCCAGCTTTATATCTGTTTGGTGGAGAACGGTATAGACATGTCACGATTTTTGGGATGAGAACAGAAGTAGATAGCAATGATTGTGATATACAAGCGAATTTAAGTATTCTTAGGTCTCTGTTTGGCACTGATCATCGTCAATGGTTATTACAAAAAATCATTTCTTATGTACATCCCATTAGAAGTGGTACGATTCAATTTAAATTGATTTTGCCTTCTTTGCTTCAAGGTTTGATCGATATCATCAAATATCTACTCACCAAATTATCAGCTTTATTTAAATCGCTAGCCAATGATTATGGCAAGAGTTCAATCATTTGGATCGGTTTTGTAGGTGGGATTTGCACCATTGCTATGCTTTGGCACATGTTTAGATACCATAAATTCCTGACCCCACTCATTATCTCTATCTATCTCTTAAATTTCTTCTGCTTGGCATTGCCTACTTTCCTCACCACTGCGTTCTTATCGATTAAAAAATTAGGCAAAGGCAATGAATGGCATAGACCCAATCACCCATTATACCTCTTGATTTGGCTCTTCTTGATCAGTTGTTTAAGCACTTATATTTGGTGGTATTATTTCCATCAAACCAATGCTTTAGTGACCCCAGAGATTTTTGAAGAGATGTTTATTTATACCCGTTTTACTTATGTTTTTATTATTCCTCTTTTGCCTTTATGGGTATTATACCAACAATACAAAGACAATAAACATCAACAAACAGAAGACCAATCCCAAAGCATTAATCTTCTGGATCGCTTTACAACATGGCTTGCCAAAAAAGAACAGAATTTCCTCAATAGCATCTATCAAAAAACAATGAAAAACAAGGATTTGGATTCTAGGATTAGGATAGAACTCATTCAGGCTGCTTATATCCTCCTAGAATCTACATATCGTTCTGTCGCTTCTGGTAAATGGGATGAAGAAGAAGAACATGCAATTCGTAGGGTCTATCTACAATGGGTAGGGGCTTATCAAAAAGCTGAAGAAATGGTTCAATTGGGTGTAGAACTCACAGATCTACAAGAACAACTTGTGGATACTCTGGCATCTCTTTTACATGATTTAATCACCCAACGATTGGAACTGGATGAACAAGAGAATATTGTCATTGTATTGATCGATACTTTAACCAAAATTGTCCTACTCCCTAACCCATCTAAACTCCTACATCAAGATACTGAACTCAAAGGTAGAATCGATCATTGCTATTCTTCTTTGGGCAATATGATCGCTTGGATGCTTAAAGATTTGAATAATGATGTGGTGCGTAGCCAAAGATTTAAACTCCTAAAACTGCTTTCAGCCCTCAAAGAATCTTCCTTTGAGCATTTGGCTCAAGAACTTCTAGATCAAGAAAACAATGATCAAAGCAAACAAGAACTCAAACAAGAATTGATTTCTGCAAGTATCTTACAAAACAATAGTTTAAGCTTTCTTCTCGGTCTATTCAACAATGAACAAGAAGACCCAGAAATCAAAAAACAAGCCAAAATCGCATATCTCATCAAAACTTTACCCACCCCATTGGCCCAAAGCCTATATCAACTCTCTACACTCACAGATCAACTCAATCATATCGAATACAAAGCAGATCATCACAAGAATCAAAATCAAGCTTTTTATCAACAATTCGATCATCAAATGACCAAAGTTGGTACAGCCCAATACCTCAATGAAATTCAAAACCCTATTTTCTTACAACAGAGAGTTTTATTTCTCACTTCCCAAGAAGACTTCAAACATATCAAAAGCAAAGCCTATCAACAACTCTACGCTTGTTATACCCAATGTTTTGCTTATCTCTTATCTTTGATCAAAGATTTAGAATTTGCACAAGATATCAATGTGTATCACAAGGAATTACAATGTTTACCTTGGCACTGTGCAGACGAGATGATCTATAGTTTTTATCAATTGAGGAGAATACAACTCAAAAATACTTTAGCCATAGACATCAGAACTTTGATTTTTGAACTCTATACCATTTCTCATATTAAGTTCATGGAGAAACTACAAGTAAATCAAAAAGAATTAAGCAAAGGTTTAGATCTATTGATCGATATTTTGGGCAAAATCTCAGAAAAAAAATCCATTTTACCCATTCTCTATTATCACCCCACCAAGAATCTACACTTAATCCAAGATCAGAACTTTCAATTACAAACTCAAACCGATCTCGATGTTTTTATCTTTGAAGGTTTAAAAGTCAAAACCATTGCACTCAAAGATTTTAATGAAAAATATGCCCATCAACAAAGATCATTATTGAGCTTTGGTCGTGGCATTTGGATGAAAGAGTTTGATATCAGACCCATTATTGATTATTACCCAGCATTATGGTGCCTAAAACAAATCCATATCCTCAGTTATTCCGATGGATTATTCCACCCAGAACAAAAAGAAAAAATCAAAGCTGGACTCGATCTACTCCTAGAAATCGCATCTAGGTTTGCATCTCTTTTAAGACCCTTTCCCCCAGAAGAACAAAGAATTATCGCTGAAATCTACCATCAAATCTCAGATCGTTTATACCTGCTCAAAGATCTAAGTGTCGATGAACTCAATCGAATCGAAGGGCAAGGCAATATTGATTTTGAAGAAGGCTTGATTCGTTTAGTCAAATATCTAGATGGTTTAAGAGAAAGAGTAGAGAAGAGATTTGAACATCTACTCGCTTTAGAAATGTTACCATCTCAAAATTTTATCTATCTCGAAGGCGCAGAAAAACAAGATCTAGGGGAATTGAGATGGTATGAAGATTTTGATCAACAAAAAGCATTTATCTATCTCCATCAATCCAAAATCATATCATGAGTCATACCCAACATCGATCTGTATACCCATTAATCACAGATCTAAGAGATGATGAACTTCAATTTCACTTGACACTCAAAAATGACCTTTATCTCTATCTCAAGCCTAAACAAAAACAGATAAAACAATACCTAGGTGCATCCATCAAAAATCATATCATTCTCGATCTGAGAGAAGGTGTTGATCTAGATGAATTCTGTGCCATCATCGGATCTTTATGTGGGGGTTTTTGCTTATTCTTGATCTTACCATTGTCTTGTGATCGTTGGATGGCTTTGGATGAAGAATTATTGCTTGACCCAAGCCAAAGAGATCAAATCACCCATAATTGTTTGCAAAGGTTGATCCTTCAATTCAAGAGATATTTTGGGTATCAAATGATAGAATCAATGGCTGATCTATCTAGGGCAATAGATCAAGGATCTCAAGATCATCAAATCATAGCCCAAGAGCATCAACCCAAAATCCTCATCCATGAGATTCCACAATCAATCAAGTGTTTGGCATTGGAACTCAAAGAGATTTCTGGGATTTGTGCCAACCAAGAACAATTTGATGTTATGCTTGAACTGATGGTTGCATTGATCAGCGACCAAAAAGCTTATCTTACGCTTTTATCGCAAAGAGGCCGAGGTAAATCATCCACCTTGGGTTTAGCCATAGGACTACTCTTGTACCATGGCAAACAGCGATTTTATCTTTGTGCGCATTTATTTGAACATGTCCAAGAGATCTTGATTTATGCTCAGAAGGTATTGAAGCTTTTGCATGTAGAGATAGAAGAAGGAAAGGAAAGAGAACAGCGTTTTATCGCAATTGATGTGCCTTCCAAAAACAGCCAATTGTATTTTATCTATCCTTCTTTTTTATCCATCATCAAACCCAGTAAACTGATCTTTGATGAATGTGCTGGGATCTCAATGCATGTCCTACAACAATCATTGTCGTATGCATCTCAAATTGTGTTTTCCACAACCATACAAGGCTATGAAGGCAATGCAAGGAATTTTGCCCTAAAATTCTTACCCCAATTAAACAAGAATAAATCCTTTAAACATCTCCATCTCCATCACCCCATTCGTTGGGCAAAAAATGATCCTTTGGAAGCATTTGTTGATGATGTTTTATGGATCAATGCAATGGTTGATTTGGATAGAGATGAAAAGAACAAGATCGATCATGAACAACTCAAATATGAAGTTTTAGATCGCCATCAACTCGCTCAAGATGAAGTTCGCCTTAAAGCATGTTTCCAAATCCTGCTTAAAGCGCATTATCAAACCACAGTCAATGATCTTTGGCGTATGTTAGATGCCCCAAATCTCAGCATTCATATTGTGCGAGATGATCAGCGGATCTTAGGGGCGATGCTTGTGACGATGGAAGGGAATTTAAGCAATGATGCTTTGTTATCATTGTATTTAGATCACTCAAGACCTAGGGGACAATTGATTCCCACAAATCTCGCTGTTCATCTACATCAACCCAAGTTGGCTCAAAAGAAAATATGTAGGATGATGAGAATCGCTGTATTAAAACAATTACAGCATTTGGGATTGGGTTGTTTTTTGATCGAAAACCTATATCGATATGCATATCAACAAGGCATTGATTTTATTGGGGCTTCTTTTTCTGCGACTGCACCATTGATTTCATTTTGGCATAAGAATCATTTTAGGGCTGTGAGATTGAGTTTAAGAGCCAATCGCAATAGTGGGGATTATTCGATTTTGATGTTGCGTAGTTGTAGGTTTCAACTTGAATCTCAAGTCCCAGCATTATATCAACCTTTGGATTTTTTATACCAACTGAGAAGTACAGAACATTGTTTGGACATACAACTCATTAAGAATTATTTGCGTGCGATTGAGAGTAATCATTGTTTGAATACAATCTCTCATTTCCAAGAAGATGATTGGCAAAAATTAATGGTGGTTGCTTATATCGGTAGGTCTTATGAAATCGCATTTCAACAGAGTTATCTCTTGTGTTTACAATATTTCTTAGATCAAAAGGATTTTTTGGATCAAGAAGAAGAGTCCATGATTTTGCATAAGATCATTCAAGGTTTAACTCGTGATACAATCATCAATGAACAAGCGATACAATCGCCTACTTTGATGGTAAAGAAAATCAATCAAGCGATTCGATTATTGTTTGAGTTTTATGCCCCAGCACAATGCCAAGAAATGGCCCAAGGTTTGATGAAGGCAAAAAAGGATCAAGGATGAGTAAGAAGAGTATATATGCTTTGGTCATTCAATTCAGAACAAGACTCAATGAAAAATATACAGAATTGATCGATCATAAGGATTTGCAATATTTGGCGCTGAAAGTATTGATCAAAGTCGTGATGGACTTAAAATACCCCAATATGCAAATTACCATAGATCCTATCAATGCGACATCTCAACTCAAAGCAGAGCAAATCTTATGGATCCAAGAACAAGCATTGTCTTTTGTCTCAGATGATGTATGGGGACAGAGTATGGATGATGATTTTATACTGAGCACGATTTACCAAGCATTCTATTATCAAAATCGAGAAGATCTAGATCTCAAAATCCTCCAAGGACATAAATTAACATCAGCCATTGATATCGCAGATAAAACACAGTTATTTACAGATCGTTATATGGTTGATTGGATCATTCAAAATACCTTAACCCCTATTTTCCAAGGGATATGTAAAAACAATCAATGGGATATTCATTTTCCTGTATTATATGATTTGCCTTATGCACAAAATTATCGATCTTTGCGAGAGATTAAATTGATTGATCCAGCGATGGGCACTGGGAATTTCTTCATTGTCTTGATTGGTGAATTGTTTAAATACTATGAAATTGAATATGCTTTTAGGGGCTTACAAAAAACAAAAAATGAGATTTTGGATGATATTTTTAGTGATAATCTCTATGGCATAGATATTTGTCCTAGGGTATTTGAAATCGCCCTATATGCAATCACGCTGAAATGCAAGAAAATCAGTCCAGATTATCAACTCAAACAGCATCATTTCGCCCATACATCCTTAACAATTCACATCGATGATCAGTATTTGTCGTTGAGTGACATAGAAAAAGAAGTGTTTTTAAGGTTTATGGATGATTTCAAACAAATCGATCGTTTGGGTGTATTGATCGATCTCTCCGAAATCAAGAAATATCCAAATATTATCGAATATATCTCTAAAACTTCAATTGAAAAAGTCTTAAAAATCCTCAACCAACAATATGAAGTTGTGCTCACGAATCCCCCATATTTGGGCATTGCTGCTTTAGATCAAAGCGATTATCTTCAAACGCATTATCCCTTAGGAAAAAGCGATTTATATTCAGCTTTTTGGCTTAAATCCATGGATCTATGCCAAAAAAATGGTTTATGTGCGATGCTGACATTGAGAAATTGGATGTTTTTACAGAGTTTCCAAAAATTAAGGGAATATCTTTTAAATCTGCAATTATGTGTGATTTGCGATTTGAAATCTGGTGCATTTGAAGAAATCGCTGGGAATATTGTCAATATTTCGATTTGTATTCTTCAAAAAAACAAAGCGCAGAAACATCGAGAAATCCCAGTGCTTTTTGAACCTTCTCAACAAAGAACAGGGCGAAAACAATTAAATCATAAAAAAGAACTTCTGTTACATCAAAAATCGATCACTTACCTAGATACAACACTCATTCAACAAATCCCTGGAAAGCCGTTCATCTATTGGTGGTCTAAATCATTATGGCAACGCTATCAACAAAGCAATACCCTAGAAGATCTAGCAGAAGTGAAAATTGGATTACAAACGGGTTTTAATGATCGATTTTTGCGCAAACCTTGGGAAATCGATTTAAATGATCTATGGTTAAGTCAAGACCCAGCAAGCATAGATCAAATGCATCAATATCGCTATGTACCTTATATCAAAGGCGCAAATGGACAAAAATGGTTTGAAAGTATCAATGATGTGATTGATTGGCGACAAAATGGGATGGCCATTAAGTCATTTAGAAAAAGCAATGGCAAAACAGCTTCTTTTGTGAGAAATGAAGATTATTATTTCAAAAAAGGGATTGCATATTCCACTGTAGGTTCACATTTTTCTGCTCGTTTTCACCTATACCTCAGTATTTTTGATGTTTCTGGCGCGTCCATCTTTCACCCAGATGAACAACAACTCAAATCCATTGGCTGTTTTCTCAATAGTTTGATCGCCCAAAACATACTCAATACATTCAACCCTACAGTGAATTATCAAGCCAATGATGTCAAAAGACTCTTTATTCTAGATGTCAAAGAAGCTGATCGTTATTATGAAGAACTCAAAAGATCTTTTGAAGAATATGAGAAAAGCAGAGAAACATCTCTTTTTTTCCAACATCCCCAATCTCCTCATCAATGGCTTGAATGTCAAAGCAAAATAGAACAACAAATCAATGCACAATTTCATGACTTATTGCCTAGTCCCCACATTGATCCTAAACCCCCTAAGAAAAATGCAAATCTCAAACAAAATCAAGATCAGCATTTCTCTTGGATCAGCTATCTCATAGGCGTTTATTTGGGTAGATTCAGCGATACATCCATTGATGATCAACAAAGCAAAATCTCTGGGTTAATATGGATGCCTTGCCATGATCTGCTTGATGATGAACTTCAAAATATGAAAAGATTAAATCAAGCATGGATCGCATCTCAAGGGCATAAAAAAAGAGTAAAACATTTTATCCTTGATGCCTTCTTTCAATACCACTTGAAACAATATGAACAAAGACCCATCTACTGGTTATTCTCTTCAAGCCAAGGGCATTTTAATGCATTGATCTATATGAAAAAACTAGATCAGAATATGATTGAAGCCCTCAAGCAAATCTATCTCTTTCCTTTGTATCAAAAATTAAATCCCAAAGAGGTAACACAGTTACAATTAAGAGATGAACTTTCATCATGGATTCAACTCTTAGATCTTTGCTTTCAACAAGGACCCGGCGCGCAAATGATCAATCATCGTTATGAAATTGATCTCAATGATGGTGTTTTGGTTAATGCTGCACCTCTTTGGCCTTTACTCTATCGCCATTGGCAAGAACCCAAGAAGATTTGGCAATATCTCACCCATCCTACAAGCAAAGATTATGACTGGTCTCAAGTCGCAATGCGATATTTCAGCCCTAGGGTTTTAGAGAAAATCAAGAAGGATCCTTCATTGTCTTGTAGCCATGGTTTGTCGTTATACCATTGATTTTATTGATTCTTATTCTCGAATATTCATTCAAAATAAGATTTTTACTGATTAACTTTGAGTGCATTGCTTTTTTTAAGGAATCATTTATGATTGATATCTATCATACTCAACAAAGGAGTAGTCATTATGTATGGACTTGTCAATAAGGCTGTTAAGGGTTTGGTACTAGATCAATTTGGTGAAGAAACTTGGGAAAAAATCAGATTAAAAGCGCAATCTCCAGATGATTTTGTAGCGATGCAAGGCTATGAAGATGCTTTGACTTATTCTTTGGTTGGGGCTGCTGTGGAAGTATTACAACTTGACGCAGAAGCGATATTACATGCATTTGGAGAGTATTGGGTTTTGAAGATTGCTGCTGCGAGTTATACTGATTTGATGAATACCACAGGGTCGGATTTATATAGTTTCTTACAGAATCTAGATGCAATGCATAGTAGAATTAAAGTATCTATGCCTAATCTCAACCCACCTTCATTTAGGGTAAAGAAATTAGGAGATGATTTAATTCAAGTCGATTATTTCTCTCAACGAGATGGTTTACTTCCTTTTGTTGTGGGTCTACTCCATGGTTTATCTAAGCATTTTCAACAAGCCATAGAAATCGAACATATTCCACAGTCAATGAATCCTCTTCCTTCTAAGAGAATGAAAGTGAAATATGCCATTAAAGCATAACATTCAAAATGAACTCATATTCTTTTTCATTAGCATTTCTCGAACAAATTACCCCTTATTTTGTGATTTGGCATAAAAATAGCGAACTCTTGTTTTTATCAAATAAACTCTGCAAAATATGGAAGCTATCGGATTTTATGTCTTTTGATCAAGTTCAAAAAGAACAAATCTCACATAAAATCAAATTAATTCGTCCATTTCGTAGTGCGATTTCCTTGGCATTATTAGAAGAACTCACGGGCATGACATTGCATATTATTCATGAAGATTATGAGAGTTGTATCCTTAGAGGACAGGTTTTATTTGAAAATGAATTTGTTGTCTTAATCCTTAATCCTATGATCAGAGAGATTGAAGATATCGAAAGAATAGGGATTGATTTTACTGATTTACCCATACATGATGGCACTGGGGATTTGTTGGTTGCCGTGGAAGCAACTAAGGTATCTTTAAAACAAACCAATGAAGCGATGTTACAACTGGAAAAGATCAATGAAGAATTATCCATGATCAATGAATCTTTTTCTTATTTTGTGCCCAAACCCTTTTTAGATTATCTAGGAATTGATTCACCTACTCAAGCCAAATTAGGTGTACATGTTGAATCAAAAATGACAGTGATGTTTTCGGATATTAGGGGTTTTACCACAATGAGCGAAAACATGACCCCCACCCAAATCTTTGATCTCTTAAATCGTTATCTCAGTAGAGTAGGTCCCAAAGTAAGAGCGCATGGTGGGTTTGTGGATAAGTATATTGGGGATGCGATTATGGCGTTGTTTTCTCACAAAGCCAATGATGCACTTGATGCCAGTATTGCCATGCATCAAGAATTAGATCGATTTAATGTGGAGTTACTAGATAAGAATGAAGCAATGATTAAAATCGGTGTGGGATTGCATTGTGGCAAGATGACTTTGGGGATTATTGGGGAAGAGAGAAGATTTGATACCACAGTGATTTCAGATGTGGTCAATACTGCTTCTCGTTTAGAAGGTTTAACAAAGATCTATGGTGCAAGAATTTTGGTGACCCAAGAGATTGTAGATGAATTAACACATCCCCATTCCTATGCTTTGAGATATTTGGGGAAGGTCGCAGTTGCTGGGAAAAAGATTAAATTAGCGATCTATGAAGTACTCAATGCACTCAGTCCAGAACTGATGGAACTTCGCATGGAAACCCTAGGTTTATTTCAAGAAGCTTTGGCTTATATGGATCAACTCTGTATGGAAGAAGCAGCTGAATTACTGATGCAAGTGATTGAAATCGATGTCACTGATGAAGCTGCTAAATATTATTTAAAACAAGTATCTGTTTATCTCTAGGCAGATGCTCAGGAGTTCATAGATGAATCTTCAATTTTTATGGATCACAGCGACCATTTTATCTCTTTTTGCCTGTCAAGAGAATCCCAAGACGATTGTGACTCAAGATCAGCAACTTCAAGATCAGCAACTTCAAGATCAGCAACTTCAAGATCAGCAACTTCAAGATCAGCAACTTCA
>JACCDO011920513.1_pt1 | contig 13622 bp, 15 predicted proteins | sample 7446101 | NCBI WGS metagenome assembly JACCDO01 (sample SAMN15323440, study PRJNA562643) | freshwater metagenome | isolation source: river surface water | place: USA:Blue River Watershed | collected 2017-08-16
CCATAAGCATCATTAAAATTCAAATAAGTTATATTATCTTCTCCAACCAAAGGATGACCTATAGTATAACCTGGAATATTATGTTTTTCTTCTTTTGCTGCTGCTGATTCACTCGTAAACTTTTGTTTATTATTAACCTTTTGAGCAACTTCAATTACAAAACGTCGAATTTCAGCTATGTCGTGCGGACCCGAATAACGCATAAATGGTTTCCCCCCAATGTATAATACAAGGTAAGGAACATAGGTTATTGGAGCTATAGTATCCTTTGACATTTTAATACATTGTTTATTTGTACTTACATTAACCATTCCAAATTGACAACCTCCAATTGTACCTGGAAGCTTCTTGAAAATTGGAATTAAAATTTGACAATGTGGACATTGGGTAGAATAAAAAAGTATTAATGAAAAACCTGAGATTGAGTTACATAAAATTGGTCCTTTTGAACCTTTTGATACATAAAAATCATCGTTACCTAAAAATAATAATCCGCTCATTTTATAATAAAAATTATTTATTTAAACTTGAATTTAAAAAAAATATTTTTCTTATTATTAATATCAATATAATTTTAAATATAATTTAAATTTTATTTAAAGATTTTATTCAAGATAATATAGAAGTTATGAATGAAATTTTAGAAATTTATTTTCTTAGACATGGAGAAACTGAACATAATAGACTTAAAATACCACAAGGTTCTGAAATCGATACATCTTTAAATGAAAATGGGATAAAACAATCAATAATTACTGCTAAATATTTAAAAAAATTTAACCATATGCCTGATATTATTTTTTCTTCGCCAATGAAACGTTCTTTAGAAACAGCACAAATCATTCATAAAGAATTAGGATTAAAAAATGATATTATTATAGAAAATAATTTAACTGAAATGAAGTCAGGTATTTTACGAATAAAGAAAGATGAAATAGAACTAAAAAAAATGGAAAAAAATAACAATTCAGATTATTTAAATTACCTAAATTACCAAAAATTAGAAGAAGAATTTGAATCTATAATTGATCCTATAGAAAAAGTTAAATTTCTCGAGTCTGAAAGACTAATAAAAAATTGGGAATTAAACGGAATATGTACATTTCAAGAAGCCAAAAAAACATGTGACCAAATTATAACAATAATTAAAAATTGCAACAAAAATAGAATTTTGATAGTTAGTCATTCTATGATTTTATTTGTTTTAATATCACATATATTTAATATTCATATTGAAGGTTTAGCAAAAAAATATTACAAAAATATTAAAAACTGCTTTATATCTAAAATAATTTATAATAGAGAAGGTGAAAACTTTACAATGATTACACCACCAAATACTGAACATTTTTTATCATATAATTATTTAGGTAATACTTTATTAGAAACGAAGGAAATATTAGGTAAAGATTCTACAGGTTTTATTTACTTGGTAACAAACGAAAATGATAAATTTGCTTTCAAAAAATCAGAAAATATTGATAATAATTTCATTCAAAAACATAATTTACAATATTATGATAAAAATGATTATGGAACTTTTTATTCATTTAACTAATTTTAAGTTAATTTAACTTAAAATTATTATTTTTTAGAATTATAAAAAGTATGAATTCCCGAAATAATTCCTCCAGCTAAGATTACTGGAGATAAAATTGCATAAATATTTCCAAACATAAAACCTTCACCAAAACCTATACAAGCTTTTTCTAATTTTCTATAAGGTGTTTTATAATTTTCTCTCTCTAATTCATAATCATTTAAATAATTCCAAGATTTATAAATTCCGTTACCAATACAAATACTAGAATAAGTAGTACAAAAACTAATAAGTAATATTTTTTTAGTATTATTATTAAAATTAATCATAATTTTATGAAACTTATAAGATAAGATGATTAAAAATTCAATTTAAAAAAATTATAAACTTAAAAAGACGAAAATAATTTATTTAAAGTATATAATAAAATGACGACTATCAATTTATACAATCCTGATATTCTACCATTTGGAGAGCTCAGTAATAATGCTCAAATCGATTTTCAAATATGTAATAAAAATAATGTCTGTGAAAAATGGAATAGTATAACACAATTTATATATACTAATATGATTAAAAATCCAGTTTATCAACAAAACATTAAAGAAATTACAAACTATAATAAAATTCACGAAGAATATATTAAATATACTCAAAAGAGTGAAGAAGCAATTATTGCTGAATCTTTAGATGAAGCATTACGAGTCAAATTTCAAAACCCAGATGTTTTAAATATTTTATTAAAAACAGGAAAATCAGAAATTGTTTACATCAGCGAAAATGATTTTCTAGGAAATGGTACTAATAATAAAGGTTCTAATATTTTAGGAAAATATTTGATGCAAATTCGCGATGAGATTTTAAACTCAAAAGATGTTGAAGAAAACAAAAAATCGTTAGAAAGACAATGTTATGAAGCATATTTAATATATAATATGTTAAAACAAGAAATTACCGAAAATGGTAATGATCTTTCAAAATATCTTTTTGAAGATATAACTAAAATTTATGAAATTTCTATTATTAATAATTTTAATGATATTATGAATATATATTTACAAAATAAAAGCGAAAATGAGAAAAAAATTATAATTGAAAATATTCAAAATAGTATGAATGATAATGATAAAAAAATGATATTTTTAAATTTTATACAAAAAAATCATGAAATGAGATTATTATACGAAGTTGCAATTAGAAAACCTTTTGTTTTGATTTTAGATTTAAGAAAAAAATATTTAGAAAATGTTAAGAAAAATTTAGATAAAATTAAAATTAATATTACATTCAATATATATTTAGATTTTATCATAGAAACTAAATTTCCAAATTTCAAAAAAGAAGATTACGATAAAATAAAAATACAACAATTTCAACATCTATCTGCAGAAAAATTAGAAGAAATGAAAATTAAAGTTTATAATTCAATTAAACTTTTTTCTTCAGTTCTATATGCTAAAGTAGAAAAAGTTTTATCCACACTAAAAATTCCATCTGAAGAAGAAATATTATTTGCACAAAGTTTTAATTTAAATGATTTTATATTTTTAGAAAAAGAAAGTGAGATTAAAGAAGAAAATGAAAAAAATAAAGAAAATAAAGGAAATAATAAAAAAGAAGAAGATAATAAACAAATTAAAAAAGATAAAAAACAAAAAGTTATAAAAATATTTCAAGGAATTCCAAGTCCTTATTATATAGATAATCTCAATTTAATTAAGAGCAGATCTTATCAAATTTTATCTCCTATTTATTATAGTGGTATGTTAAAGATCAAAAATAATTTATATCCAACTGTAACACATTATATTATTGCTAATTTATTTGCAAGTTTAAAAAGTATTGGAAATTTAGAAGAATCTTATAAATATCTATTAAAAGATCCATCACGTCAAGTATGGTATGATAATATACCTTTTAATTATATAGATTATAAAACATTGTTTACATCATATTATACACTTTCTTTAAGTGATGAAGGTAATAATTTAAAATTTTATGCAGAAGTATCATTAAAAAATAAATTTGAAGATAAAAAATTACAAAAATTACTTTTACAAACAGGTGATAAAATTATAATTTGGAAAGATACAAACGATAATGTTTTAGGTTGTGGTAAAAATAATAAAGGTTACAATTTTGTAGGAAAATATTTAATGAAATTACGTTCCGAATTAAGTTTAAAAAATGATATGGAATATATTGAGACAAATGAAACATTTGAAACGAATAAGGGGTATAATAAAGTTAAATATTATGATGAAATAAATGTTTATGAGAACGAATATATAGATGAAATAATTGAGTAAATTACTTTTATATAAAATAATTATATAAAAAAATTAATAATCAGAATAATCTTCTTCACTATAAATTTCATCTTCAAAATATTTTAATTCTATTTTATAATTTTTAACTAAATAATCAGTTTCTTTTCCATAATCTATAAAAAAATTTTCAACAAATTTTATAGCATCATTTTCATTAACAAATATAGTATGTGGAAAAGTATTTTCTTCTTTATCTAAAAAAGATATATTTTCAGCAATAACACAATTTTTCGCAAAATTTGCATTATATTCACCTTTATTAATTAAATCAACTACCATATTACATAATTCATTCTCATGAAATGATAAATTTAATTTATAATAAATATCATCATCTAGTATATCAATAGAAACACTACATATAAACATTTTTATAAAATTTTGAAAAATAAATTATATGAAAATATCAATTTAAATTTATTAGTCTAAAATAGTTTCTATAAATAAAATATCTTCTGTAGTTATGTTATTTTTCTTTTCATTTAAACAATTATATCCGTATATTATAATACCGTAAAATAATAAGAGAAAACTTCCAAAATTAAAATATAATATTATATCGTTTATATTCATAATCATTATATTATTATATTTTTAAATTAAAATCTTTATTATTATAAAAATGAGTTGTTGTGGTAGTAATAATATTAACGATTCTTATCAAATACCTAGATATTCTAGAATACGAGAAAATTATCAACCTTATCCAACATATCCTAATTATTTAAGATATGTCAAAAAAGGAGAAAGAGAAATAGCAGGACCTTTTCCTGAATTTAAAACTGTACCTTCTCCTACATTTAAAAGATGTACATTTGATGGTGCTCATCTTGGTATTTTTCATAATGTAAAAAATACTGCTGATCGTAAAATATATAATACTCGATATATTTAATAAAGAGTGAAATAATTTTAAACTGATAATAGTTTAAAATTATTTTCTATCATATTTCAAAATGTGTCGCCGCGTGACGCAACCCAGCTTTAATCATCTTCGTAATATTCCTCCTCTTCTTCCTCTTCGTATTCCTCATATTCTTCTTCATCTTCTAATTCTTCTTCCTCTACATCATTTTCTTCGTCTACGTCATCTAATTCTTTTACATCCACATCCTTCAAATTTGACTTTTTATCTAAATTATCTGGAATATAATAAGAAAATTTATATTTATTACAAATATCAATATCCTCTGGAGTTAGTTCAGCAACTGAACCATCATGTAATTGACGACCATAAACTTTCTGTGTTTTATTATTAAACACAAAACCAGTTTCTTCATGTTCATAATTATCATGCTTATTACGTTTAATACTAATACTTGGAATCTTTTCCACTAATTTTTTAATAACAGGTGGAGAATTTGTGCTTACCTTTTTAGTAGGTGTTGATTTAGTTAAGTGACTAGTAATTTTTTCACTTTTATCATTCTTCTTATTCTCATCAGCTGTTAAAATACGATCAACTAATTCCTGTTTTGAACCACTAACCTTTAAACCTTTAGACTTGCATAATTCAACTAACTCAGACTTCGATAACTTCATTAAAGTACTATCAGTTTTTATAGGTGTTGGTGAGCTAACTAAACTTACTGTTTTAGTTGAAGTAGTTACATTACTTTTAGTTGCAACACCAGGTTTAACATTTAGAAAATTTTTCTTATTCCAAATATCAGTAATTTCCTTTTGATCTAATTTAAACTTTTCAGCAATTGTAACTATAAAGTTTTCAATTTCAGAGTTAAGAATAGTTTCGATTTGTTGTAAAAATGACATTGTTATTTTATATTTTATTCGAATAATGTAATTTTTAAATATCAATTTTATTTTTTAGAATTTTTAAAATACTATAAATTATATTAAGTTAAAATTATAGACAGATATATATCTTTTTTAATTTTTTTATAATTATAAAAAAAATTTAAAAAAATAATATTTATTATTAATAAAATGTATAATAACGAATATAGTGTTTGCCCTTGTTGCCGTAATATGGTCAGAAGACATGAAGGTCGCTTTGGTTTAGGAGGTGGGTTCGGTCATGGTTTTAGACATGGTTTAGAGCATGGTTATAATCAATATGATAGAGAAGATAGAAGAGATGTCATGAAATATAGATGTTGTCCAAATAATAGAGAAGATAGAGAAGTTAGAGAAATTAGACACCATAGAGAAGATAAAGAGGATATGGAAAATAGAGAAGAAAAAGAAGCTAGAGAAAATTATTATTTTAATTCTTATTATAATAGAGAAAATTATGAAGAACCTAAACATGAAGATCATAAAAAAAGTGTAGTTGTTCTCTTTTATTGGAACAGTTGTGGTCATTGCCATGTTATGATTAATAAAGAAAATGGAAGTTTTGGTAATATTAAAAAATTACATCAAGAACATCCTGAATTACAATTTGTCAAAATTGAAACCGACGAATTAAAAAATGGATATACCAATTCTAATATTGATCCTGTTATTCTTGATAAAATTAAAGAAGTAGGAAAAGATATAAATGCATTTCCTGAACTCAAACTTTTTACTAAAGTTGGTAATGAAGTTGTAGTTCATAAACTTGAAAATAGACATAAATTTGCCGAAGAAGCTAAAGAAAAATTAAGAAATGGTGCTAATGTTTCTAATGGTTCTAATAGTAAAAGAGAAAATTATCAAGAAAAAAAGAAAAAAGTAGTTCTTTTATATGCTAATTGGTGTCCTCATTGTAAAACTTTACTTCAAAAAGAACAACCAGGACAAAAAGAAGGAAAGTGGTTTGATCTAAATAAATTAAAACAAGAATATCCAGGTTTTGACTTTTATAAATATGAACAAAACGAATTTAATAATGCACCAAAAGATGTTCAAAAATGTATTACAGATGAAACTGGTAAGTCATTAATTCGAGGATTTCCAACTGTTTTAGTTATTGGTGAAAATGGAAATTGTATTGAAGTTGATAGAAATTTAAAAAACTTAAATTAAACTAATAAATAAAATTACATAATAATTTTTTATTTTGTTATAATAAAATAAAAATGATTTGTCCATATCACCAAAAATTACTTGAAAACTATGATTACGAAAATTATCTTGGATCTTCCCATCCCACTTTTGATAGAGCATATGGAGGTCCTTATATTCCAATTAATGTCCCAGGATATTTTCCAACATACAATCCAAATTATATTCCTAGTGATTATGATTCTTCTTATGAAGGAATTAATTACGCTCCATACCCTTATTATTCTTATTATCCTTATTATAATGGTTGCCCTTATTCATCGTATTGTACCAATTATCCATTTTATCCTTATTCAAATTTTGCTTATCCATACAATTATTCATCATTTCCTGCACCATATGCTCCTGAATTATTATATGTTCAAAATAATTTTCAAAATAATGTTGACAAAAATTTTAAACAAAGAAATTTTATAAAACATAATCACACAGAAAAACCTTTAAAAAAATAAAAATATACTTACTTATAATAAAATAAACTTTATATGTATTTAATTTTTGATGATATAATATTAGGAATGATTATACCTTTTTTAAATAAAAAAGATAAATTTTCTTTAAAATATTTAAATAAACGTTTTTACAGTTTAGTTAAAAAATATAATCAAATAATAAATGAAACATGTTTTGATATTTATCATTATTTTAATGAAACTATTTATCATAATATGAAAAATAATCAATATATGTTACATGATTGTAATTTTTTTAATCAAATAAAATATAAAAAAATTATAGAAAATTCTAAAAATGGAATTTATTATTATTCAAAAGGTATTTATTATCGAGAATATAATTCAATTTTTCATCCTATTCCCTACTTAAGTTCTCATAGTCATAATATATATGTCATTATTTTAATAGTAGGTGAAATTAAAAGAAGTTTTATAATTAAAAAATATTTTGATTATGACGTTAAATATAGTATTGATAATGTATATATTAATGATGATGAAATGGTTATACAATTGTATTAAATTAATTTAAAAACTAATATTTTATTATATATGATAGATAAAAATTCACTTGCAATTTCACTTTTGTGTTTTTCAGTATTATGTACTCAAATTTCTAGTTATTTAAATTATAGAATTTGTCAAAATGATATTCAATTTTTGAGAAAAAGAGTAAGAGATTTAGAAAGTAAGAGATTTAGAAAGTAAGAGATTTAATTAAACTATAATTTAGTTTAATTAAAATAATTATAAACTTATGATTTAATTTTTTTACTTTTTTTTGACTTTTTTACAGTAGTAATTTCTTTATTTTCTTTAATTTTATTTATTTTTTCTGATTTTTCAACATTTTGTTCATGACTAATATTTAATTTTTTAACTATACTACTAATATCACATGGTTCTTGTGTATCTCCTACCTTAATAGTAGCTTTAGGATCAACACCATCTTCACCATATGCTAATTGATATACAGAATCGACAGCATCTCTTACTGTTCCATCATATTGAATCTTAATATCTTCTGTTAATTTAACAATTCTACGTTGAATATACCCTGATGTCGTTTATACCTTAATTTTTCAATTAGGGACTAGACTATATCTTAAGCAAACATAGTTGGCTAGACTATTGTGTTTGCCGATACCCGTGTTATCAAATAGATAAACTTAGTCGTTGTGCAATAATCATATCCTTGTCATAACGGATTTAGATTATTTACGCGCGGATTACCCAAATCTTAATGTTTTTACGGTGCCTTAGGTCATTACCCCAGGTATTTAACTTAATTTCTTAAGAAAAAGTCGTAATTAAGAATATAAGGGCTTCCCCGTCATTTTAAGGTATCTTGCCTAAATAACTTAGACTAGCAATATTTTTAATATTACTTGGCCAATCATTTTAGCCGTATTCATTGCTGTCGCTTATCTTATATTTTTCAATATAAGGCGGACTATATCTTAAGCAAGTATAAGACTGGCTAGGTCTCACTTACCGATTCCCGTTGTTCGGTTTCTAAATAATTTTTTGCTCTTTCTAGATCATTTTTTATATTATTTTTATTGATACTTGAAATAAATTCTTTTGATTTAATTCCTACTTTACGAACCTTAAATCCGTGATAATGGTAACCTTTTTTAACTCCTTTCCAATATGAAATTCCACGTGGAATATCTCCTAAATCTTTTAAACAATCAATTTCTTTATATTTTTCTTTCATTTTTAATGAATGTTTATCATGTCCAATTTGAGATTTACCACCTAATATATTAGATTCCTTAGTTAAATTCATATTAATCTCTATATTATATCCTTTTGGATATAAAGTATCATATTCTAATATCATTTTTGATTCTTCAACATCTAATTTATCATTATCAATTTCATATATTTTTAAAAAAGAAAAATTTTCTTTACCGTACTCTTTTATTGCATTATTTAATAATCTATTTTTTGCTTTTACTCTATGTTCTTTCCATCTTATTTCAACATTTCTTATTGTTTGTCCAATATATAACATTTTATTAATATTATTTTGAATTATATAAATAAATCCCATTTATTATTATCCCTCAATTCTTTAAATTCAAATTAAAAACTTACTCGTCTCTGAAGGAGAACCATATTCTAGCCATGACGAACATAGGTTCTTTACCCGCGGATCATCCAATCTTTAACGTTATTACAATGCTCTAGGTCATTACCCCGAGTATTATATCAAATTTCTCTGATATAAGTTGTAGTTAAAGCATAAGGAACTTCCCGACATTATAAGGAATCTCGCAAACTAATTTTAGTTTACTAGGTAGTTATACTGTTTGTCTCATCAGAAAACTTACAATCTCTGACAAGCAGCTACCTATTAGTGACACAAGTTTATCACAGCATCCTTCTCTCCCACTCATAGCGTGGAACCAATAGTGTTTTGGATTTAAACCGCGTATGAATGAAGAGTTAATAAATCCCCTTGATTCGTACTCTAAATCAGGACTTTCTATCTTAAAGGGATAATGTGGTAATGTTCTTTCTCCGTTATTTAAACTTTGTTGAACACGTTTACCTTGTAAATTTTGCTGTCCAAGCAACCCACTAATTTGAGAAATATTAAAGAAATCGGCCTTACTTCCACTCTTCACAGTTGAAAGAAAGTTATTTGTCGGTGCTAAAGAATCCTTAGCTATTTTTAAACCAACATCACGTGCTTTATTTAACGCACCATTAATTCTTACTTCACGAATACCTGGATGTGTAGTAGTTGATTTAATAACCTCAGCCTCCATAAAACATTTTTGAATAACATCATTAATTTCTTCTACTTTATTCTCCCCTGTAATCATACAATCTTCTATTCCAATACTAAATCCATCTAGTAATAACCAACTATTCGTGATAAATTGTACACCATCTATAAAATCCGCCGTAACATCTGGACCATATTCTTTATGTAAAATATGAATAATTGAATTAGTCGTCGCACCAAGTGTACTTTTCTCTAAAGTTCCCTCATATAAAACTCCTTGAGAAATACGAACTACTGGTTCATTAGGATCAGCATTATTCTTTTTCTCATAATTAAAATCAGTTGGCATAGTTAATGATAATAAACCTTTACCATGAAAAGATTGGACTTTTTTACCTTTTTCTTTATAAATTTTACGAATATGTTGAACTCTTTTTAAAATTTCTTCCGATGTAAATCCAAGTTTCATCGCAATATCAAAAAATTGATCTTTGCGTAGACTCTTAATTCCGATAGTCATCCTATATGCACCTAAAAGTGAATCTTGGACAATACACATATTCGGTTTTGAACTCTGCGCAGATATAATTTTGTGTTTAGACGCAGAAAGCATACGCAATTCTATTTGCGCTTCTATGCTCTGTGGGACGTGGACGTTCATTTCATCTCCCGTTGATACCTTATTTCACAATAAGGACTAGACTGTACCTTAAGCCTTCTTCGGAGTTGACAACTCCTCAGACCAATACCTTACCAGTCGTTGAGAATCTCTCATAGAAAGTCAATAATCATTAGAGAGTATCCTGCGGATTGTCCAAAATTTAACATTTTTACCATTGGTAACGACTATTAATCGTGGTCCCTTGATATATTTCTTATATAAGGTGGTAGTTAAATTTTTACGGATGTTCCCGCAACCAGGTATTTCGCAAAAATTAATACATAATTCTTACTAGAGAAATTCAAATTTTTAGTTTTCTCTGTTTTCGACAATAAAGACATAATCGAAGTCAGCATTAAACGATTTAGCTATACTTAAATTAAACCGAAAAGTTTTTCCAGGTACAATTACAACCTCTTGTGCCATCATAGAACCTTCATGAAGGGTAGGTTGCCGATTAAGCAAAACATAATCATGATTTTGCAATTTTCTCTCACAAACATCACCTATTTCTAAATGATATTTTCTTTTCTCAGGATATTTAATATCAGTCAAAAATTCTCCATTTCTTTTTAACTTATCTCCTGGTTTTAATGTATCTTTACCATTATTAACTACTAATTCAACATCTTTATCAGTAATTGGATCATGTCTTATAATTACATCTCCATGATTCAAACGAGTTCCTCGTGAAAATAATGCGTTCTCTAAATTAATTTTTGTAGCACCTTTATCTTTGAGAACATAATTAACTTGACCATCATTAACTAATTTAGTTAAATACTCTATATTAAAACTGTTCACTTGTACAGGAACAGTTAAATTACTCGCAATCTCTGGTGGAACAGCCAATTGACCCATTTTCAAAGTTGGATCAGGTCCAATAACCGTTCTCGCCGTCTGTTCGCATCGTTTTTTGCTGCGTATTTTTAACCATATTTCTATCTTGAAATTAAACTTTTTATATTCTTATTTGTTATACCTTATTTATACCTTATTTATACCTTATTCATTAAAACTTTTTAATATAGATTCTTTGTATCTTAAAGCGCATTATAATTTTTCTTCCATAGTCTCAGCACATATTGAAAAATTCTTTTTATATAAAATTTTATTTCTTATAATTTGTAAGGTATATTTTTAAAAATCAAGATGAAACTTAGGCTAAAAATTACAAGGACTATACCTTAAGCTAATTAACATATTTATTAATTAATTAACCCATTACCATCTAGTCTCTGAACCTTCATCATAAACTACTTATTAGTTTTTAGATGCTTGGATGCTGATTGTCTTATACATCTTTCGATGAAAATTTTAACAGTTTTTACATTACAAACGTCATTACACGAATTTCTATATTTATATTTCTATAAATAAGTTGTATGTTAAAATTATTAAGAGTTTCCAGCAATTTGGCAATGTCGCCAAATATAAGGTGTAAAATTATATTTGACTAGGTGATTATATCTATTACTAGGAGGAAAATTACAATGTTTTTCTAATAAGGTATTTTTCCTCAACCTTATTAGCATTCACCTTTTATGAGCAAACTTTACCCATTAAGTTCGTTCTAATTAATCCATCTTTCTCAAACTGTAAAACTATTTTTTAAAATTTCTTCTTTATATTCAATAGCCATTTTTAATTTTTCTTCCATAGGTATTTTTAAAGAACAAAAAGATTTTGTATGTTTTACTTTATTAATTGTAATATTAACTTCAAACCCGATATGTTTACCTTTCTTTGATTTTGGAAAAATATTAAGTGGATAATCATTACTTTTATTATTTAATTTATATTCAGATAAATCTTCTTTATTTTTAATTTTTCTTAAAAATTCTTGAGCTTTTTCAAAATTTTCTTCTAAAGTATAATCTTGATTCGTAAATCTCTTTTCATGTGAAACTCCCTCAAAAACAATTCTAACTCTATATCCAAGTATTTTATCATCTTTTTTAAATTCAGTTATATTTGGATGCTCATTCTTAGTTTTTGATAATTTACTCCTTAATTCGTCTGTTACAACAACATTTCTTTTATTACCTTTTATAGAATGATTTACATTTCCGCCAGCATTTATATTATATCCTATTTTATTATCACGTGTATTTAACTCTTCTATAAAATGTTGTTCGTAGAAACCAACTTCTTCTAAAGAACATCTCAACAACTCTTCAATAGTAAAATTATCAGGACCATCATTAATAATAGCTTCATATAAAGATTTAATCTCGTGTGATTTAGATTTTCGTGCTGAATTTTTCTTATGTTCATCTAATCTATCTTCTACAGTCCATAATTTTATTCTACCTTTAATATTTTTTAAAGTTTTGGTTTGTCCTACATATAATTTTCCATTTTTGTTATTTGTAATCAAATATACCAAACCTTCTCCTCTATGTAAATTATAACCAATATCAGCATCATCACTGTTAAATTTAACAATATAATCATAATAAATATCTTCAACCTCATCTGTTTCACATTTTTCCAAAGTTTCACATGTAAAATTATTAACTCCATCATTCATCATTGCCTGATATAATAATGGTTCAAGATCATTCTTAGTTTTTCTTTTTAGATTTTTTTTATGTTCATTAAACTCAAGATTTGCTGTCCAATTAATATTATTTCCTTTATAAATTTTAGAGTTACTAGTAAAACCAATAAAAATTTTTCCGTTCAATTCATTTGTAATTTTATATATGATTGAATGTTTTTCAGACAAGTTCTCTACTTCATACGAAGAATTTTCTTCATCACTCTCTTCAATTATGTTTTTCGATTTCATTTGTTATTTTTATGTGGCTATCAAATATAAATTTCAATTTTTAAAAATAATTTTATTCAACCATATTTTAAACTTAGGTTAAATTGTTTTGGA
>JACCDO012357118.1_pt1 | contig 13620 bp, 8 predicted proteins | sample 7446101 | NCBI WGS metagenome assembly JACCDO01 (sample SAMN15323440, study PRJNA562643) | freshwater metagenome | isolation source: river surface water | place: USA:Blue River Watershed | collected 2017-08-16
ACAGAAGCTGGTGTATGGAAAGAGAAACCAGCGAATCATGACACTGAATGCTCGGAGCTTGACGAGGATGATGGATACAATCCTAATTCACAGCAATATAAGAAGATAAATAGTATATTTTCAAAAAGAGGTGGATTAAGGAGTGCAACTAAGTATAACTTATGGATGAAAGACGAGGAGCGTAGTTATATTCATGATTTATACTTTGGTGCTGTATGGTTTTTAATGCCTTACGGTGCGAAAGGTGCATTGGGAATAGATAAGCGATTGAGAGCGAGAGCCATTAATTATGGTTGGCGCCCAGCTCTTAATGTATGTCGCAAAGCAGCTCTTAAAGTGAATGGACAGCTTGTGCCAATTACATGTGTCAGGTTGTCAGATAGCACGAATAGCGAAGAGAACATGCCTGAATGCAAACACTTGATGGTGAAGGTTTCACAGCCATTACCATATAGTTCGTGGAAAAACGACAGAATTCCAGTGTGTGATGGATGTGGCGATGACATTTTGCTAGAGGTTGATAAGTTTTATTATCATTGTCCTGCAAAACGTTGTCCTGATACTTGTCTTTCATGCTCTAAAGAAACTAAAGTTGATCCTGATATTGCACTAGACACTGCCGATACCGACTGCAATGTTGTCGGTGATGACGATGACTTCGATGTATCCGTTTGTGACTGCAACGATGTTTGTAAAGGCAATTTATGTCGCTCATGCGCCGCTCGACAAGTCAATGAGAAGGTATCCGACCAACCGAATGCGGGAATATTGAAGCAACAGTCAATGATGAGTGGGTTGTCCAAGAAATCGTCGTTGAAGGAGCTCAAGCTGTACTACAACACTTCCACTCACAGAAGCCGTCACCATAAAGTAGAAGAATTGAGAATGGATGTTGATGAAGAAGAAGAAGACATCTCTAACGGCAATAATTTGACTGACAGTCGTCGCATGAGTACCGAGAGCATGAGCATGTTAGCGAATGACAAGTCCATGTTTGAATCCCTTCATGAGTTATTCGGCAACATCGAGAAGGATCCTACTTACTATTTCCCGACTCTGGACTTCTACATCTTGTCGGGTCTCAAGAAGGAGCAGTCAATAGTGCAAAGCTTGTTCATTTTATTGATATTACTGGCGCAGATCGCAATCCCTATATTCCTGATCTACACCGTCAAGGACGACCTGAGCTACTCTTACTCCGGCTTACTCGATATGAGCGCTAATGACTACAATATTACTGAGATAACTGCGGCTTGCGTGGAAGTTGCCCTTCAAGAGTTGGACTATGAAAGTATGACCAACGCCAAGTACACCAAAGAAGTTGTTTGTGCAACAACATTGAATGGTGTATGCACGGACTATTATTGTAACTTTGAAGTCGATTCCGTGTGTAATCGCGACTCGAAATTCCCTCGCAAAGCAGTCGGTTTCTTGCTCATCTTAATACTGTGCATCCTGACGATGAAGTCCTTTTATGTCGCAGCGAACTCCTTTGTGTTCGCTGCTACATCTGCAGTTGCATTAGCTCAACGACGACAACAGCATGACAATGGCGAGATCGATAACGCAACCCGCGGTGAGCAGTCAGTCAAGGACATCCGAGCATATTGGGACGACGAGAAGATGAACATATTTTACAAGTTGCAGAAGGTACTACCATTGCTTTTGTTCGAGTGCATCCCGTTCTACTTGCTGAAAGGATGCGTCAAGATCGCCTACGAGTTCAAGGATTTTGTTCGCAAAAGCTGCTGTTTATCACGACGCGATAAAGCAAAACAAGCAGCAGATTTTGCACAAGGACGCACTACAAGTGTTGATACAAGAGTACTAGCCACTGTCGATTATATCTACGAGGCAACCTTCAACTTAATGACTCACTTGTTCACCAGTCTCTCGGGTAGTAAGTACCCACCGCACCTGCAAATGAAGTACGTCGTGCACCACATTTCACACGGCAAGTTACCTGTATCTTATGAGGTGTTAAACTTTTTACACAAGATAGATCCCGACTTGTGTCCCATCCACCCTAACGCGGTACTGCTATCTATATTCGTCAACTTCATATCCATGGGTCTGACCCTAGCAGCGTCGTTATACGTGACTGTCCAGTCCAAAAAAATATCAGATATTGTGTTGAACACGTTGGCATTACAATTTCTTATCACATTAGATGAGAGTACACTGAACAAGGAAGAGGCGCAGAGTGCAATCTTACAATCATGCAAGCAAGCGAAGCACATCCTAGCTGGCATGTTGCATGTCCATCGAGTCACTGAAGACCAGCAATTAGCGCGTCGTCGAACTACTACATTTGGTGACAACAAATCAAAAGATCGTCGTCAATCATTAGAAATGGACTTGAAGAATGATAAGAAGTACGCCAAATCGGTTCAGTTGGTCAACAAGTTGAAGCACCAAATCAACATCGAGCACGGCATGTACTCCTGGTTCAACATGGTCCTCTACAACTCCATTGTCACCGGTTACTACGCTATATGGGAATTTTTTAAACCAGATAAGCGTCGATATAAGAATTTGTCTTGCCCATTTGTCTATCTCAGAGGCATTCAAGACTTCTTTCTAACTGTGTTTTTGTACTGCTGTTGGATCGCTGCCATGGTCGGATTCACCTTTCTTTATGCGTGGGTTGGCTTCTTTGTTATCCTTCCTGTATCGGTTCCAGTAGCACTCATCATCGCCACTGGCTTCCTCACCTACTTCGGTGTTAAATGCATCTAATTATATTATTTATATTCTTATTTATTACGATATACTACTAGATCCAGCATTCTTCTTTCTTCTTTCTTCTTCTTCTTACTACTCTGAGCTCTCGGTATCCTGTCTCTTCTTGTTGGTAATCCCTAACCGAGGCATCATTCAGTAACTCTTAAAAAATACATCGATATGAAGGGAAAGGATCATTTTGACTTCAATATTTCGCCCAACGGGTTGAATCGGAGTGGCTTCGGAAGGAGCGAGGGAAAACAGCTCAAATCCTTTTTTTCCTTGGTTCCGCCGGTAACCCTACCTTGAAAATTTCAGTGAGTAAAGGGAGGAAATTAATCCAGGAAAAGCACGCCATTTGCTACATAGTGGTTGTGCCATGTCCACTCCTACTGATAAGCTTAAAGACTATTGCAAAATACGTTCTAAGCCTCGTATTGAGGATATCACAGAAGTATTTAGTTCATCAAATGATAGATATGATAGAGTTGAACTCCAGCGAACGGCTTCCACTGATGAGGATTCTTTACTAGAAGGATCACCATTTAATCAAGTGAATAATTACAATAAGACAAATAAGAAACTGATTGGTGGCATGATCATCCTTCCGTTGATAGTGATATCAATTGTATTTGCATTTACAAAAGGAAGTAGTTCAATATCTGATTATTTCAGTTCGGCTGATGACATCGATGTGGAAGCTTACAAGGCACTTATTAAATCTTCAAGTGGTTCAAAGAAATTTTATTCTCATAGAATGAAAGATAGTGATACGTTGCCCAATTTTATTTTTATATTAGCTGATGATCTTGGTTGGAATTCATTTGATGCTAATGATGCACCTGTTCAAGACGATCTCAATGATATTGTTTCAACAAACTTAGCATCATTAGCGGACAAAGGGATTTATTTTAGTAATTATTACTCACAAGAAGCATGTACCCCTGCAAGAGCGTCATTGATGACTGGTCGTTATCCAATTAGTGTTGGTATTCAGTATGGTTCCATCTCTGCAGCTGTCCCATTCGGTATTGAAACTGGTGAAACTTTTATCTCGGAGGTGTTATCAGCTAATGGCTATACCACTTATGGGTTAGGTAAGTGGGATCTAGGACACTTCAGTCCTTACGAATTACCAACTGCGCGAGGTTTTGATTACTACTTAGGTTACATGAATGGTGAGGAGTACTATTGGTCCAAGCGCGACAATAACAATGATAAATTCCACGATTTCTTATACATGAACGCCGATTGCTACGATAAGTACGACGCTGATGATACCCATCAGTACTCCACCTGGTTCTACCGTGACAAAGCCATTGATATATTGCAAAATCACGATTTTACCGCGTCGTCTTTATTCTTGTACTTGTCGTTTCAAGCCGTACACGATCCTTTCGACGACGACACTTACTATCCTAACGGTATCCCGATTTCATATGTTGGGTCCGACGTTTACAATGAAGTGAAGGATAATGTGGATGGCCACATTAGACGTCAGTACGCCTTGTCTCTGTACTTGTTAGATCAGTCAATCGCTAAAATTGTAAAAGCTTTAGACGCGCTTGGTTCCGACGTGGCTGACAATACATACATAATCTTCGCATCCGACAATGGCGGCTGCCCAAGTGGTGGAGGTAGAAGCGGTCCTATGCGTGGCGAGAAGGGAACCTTCTTCGAAGGTGGAACAAAAGTTGATTCCTTCATATACTCCTCGGGATTGATTCCAGACGAGTACCAGGGCACCGTTTATCACGATCTCTTCCACGTATCCGATTGGTTCCCGACAATCTTAGGCTTAGCAGATATATCCTTCACAGCTGGCGATGGCTACGCCCTTGATGGTTACGACATGAGTGATGCCATCTTCGGTGGTACTAGTGATCGTGATACCATATTTTATGGCTTGTATTATCACGTCATAAGTCATCATTTTAACATAGATACAACTGCGCCATTCGCAATTCGTAATAGTGATTACAAGTTAATACACGCATACAGTGGACAGACGGGCGTGTACGGTGTTGATGAAGTGTTGGACGACGACGACTACTTGGGTGGTGGCACTTGTTGCCAAACTTGTGGTATGACTGGAACTTACCACAAGCTCTTGTACAAGATATCAGAGGATCCTTATGAACTAGTCAATCTTTACCACGACGATGACGATGGTTTGGCTGATATAGTATCCGAATTGATGTCCGTTGTTGAAGGTCACGCTGATAACTCAACGCTAGATGTTTACAGTATTGAAACTTCGGCGGCGGCGTTTGTAGAGTTCAAACAGGCCGATAATTACATCGTTCCGTGGGTCAAAACTAGCGATCTAACGAGCGGTAAACATCCTTCTTCGTGCTCATTTTCTGGTGTACCTGGTATAACACCAGATGACTTAGACACTGATGACAAAGCCTAAGTATTTTGATTGTATATAGTTGTATAAAATCATGTTATTTATTATCAGCTTCTTATTCAATTTACAGAACAAATTTATTTAATTAGAGCATAGAAAGCAGTTTCTTTGAATTTACCTGCTGGAATGTCCCATTTACCAGTAGCAACTGATGTATCAGTTTTAGTGGTGTATCCTTTTATGGATTGAACCTTAGCACCATTTAAGTTGAAGTTTAAGCCCATTGATACTGGAACAGGAGCCTTACCAGAATTGATTAATACAACATCGTATTCAAGAGAGTCAGCTCTCATGGTTACATCAACTCTGTATTCTACATCGCTCATGCCTTCTGGAGTGCACTTGAAGATCATGCGATCAAAAGATACCTTTTTGGCTCTTTCTTCTGGAACAAATTCACCTTTTAAAGGAGTTGCTGCATCTGGAAACATGTGAACACTTGTAGGACTGGCGATTAACTCAACACCAGCAGCGTTCTTCCATGAAATGCAAGTAGCAGTCTTGGTGTCAACAATTGCCTTTGATCCATTTTCATGCTCAAGAACATACTTCTCTAAGTGTGCTCCTGCTTCCTTGAAGGTTCCATCAAACATAGGCTTCAAGTTCTTGCCTGGAGATGTACCTCCACTTGCCATCACACCAACCTTCTCAACGTTCATCTTCAATAAGGATGAACCAAATGAACGAGTAGAAGCTAAGTGGAATGCATTGCATGCAGCGATGCATAGTAATAGGACGAATAATTGTGAGTTCATTGCAGAAATGAGGACAAGATTTGATGTATTTTTTGCTTTTGGGTGACATCAGCAGCAAAGTCAGGAGGCCGTCCGGGCGGCCGTCTACTGCGAAAGAAGAGGGTAGGAGTTAGTATGAGAGAAGATGAGAAGAGAAAGAGAAGCAAGGAAGTAATAACACGAGGTATTATACACAGTAACTACATAAATATTAATAATAGGTTAGGTTTTCTAACCTTTTTTACTTGGTTTGCCTTTCTTAATAACACCACCACGTACAACACAATTCTGTTTTTCAAGCGAAACAAACACTTCTTCAGCTATTTTACATACTTCTTTTTTCATGGCACGAACATCTAACTCTCTTAATGATACCATTTCAGCAGCTGTATTAGGTAATTGTTTTAATGCCGGACATTTTCGTAAGCTTAACTCACGTAACATATGTAAATGACCTGCGGAGTTTGGAAATGATGACAACTTCGCATTATTACCCAAGTAAAGCTCTTGCAATGACGTGCATGAACCTAATTCTTCTGGTAAGGTTTTGATATTATTTGATGCAAGTGACATGCGTTCAACTGCTTGAAGATTACCTATTTCTGGTGGTACAATAGCTAACTTATTCTTATATAATTGTAATTCCTTTAGCTTAGTGAGTGATGCGAATATCTCGGCGGGAATATCAACTAGTTTATTATTTCCTAAATGTAGTAATTCCAACTCGGTGCACTTGGATAGTGTGCTTGGTAAAACAGTAATTTGATTTGCAGCAAAATCTAGATATTGCAGCTTGTTACACTCACCAATCTCTTCCGGTATCGAGGTCAATAGATTGTATCCGATAAAGAGCCGTTGTAAGGAACTGTTGCAATTCGTAAATATACTGACAGGTATTTCAGAAATTTTATTATTTTTCACGTTGATAATTTCAATATTTTTCCATGTTGAAAGTTCTTCTGGAAGACTAACAAGCGAATTATCCGCAATAGAAAAGTGTTTCATATTTGTCCATTGATTTACACATCCTGGTGCTAAACCAGTTAATTGATTGATATCTAAATTTAATGATTCTAAATTTTTACATTGTCCAGCAACATCTGGTAGTATTCCATTCAAGAAATTTTGTGATAAATTAAGGCGTTTAAGCCCTTCAATACTTACTAATGCTTCGAATAGTTGTTGTGCATTAAATAATAAATTCTTAGATAAATTAATATCCGTTAATGATTGTAATTGTGATATAACCGATGATAAATCAGGCATGACACTCATCTTCATACCACTAAGATGCAATATATTGTACCCTCGATCGGCTGCTTTGAAGACAATCTTCTCGACACAATCTGTTAGTATACTCTCCACTTCTATTGTCTTAAAATATACATCTCCCATTCGTGGACAGAGCATCTTACTCCGATCCAGCAAGATTTGTTGCGTTGTCGTCTGCTCAGGTGCTGGTGGACCCTTCTTGCCCTTCTTTCCTTTCCCTTTTCCCTTCTTTGGTCCCATTATCCTCAATTATCTGTCTCAATTTCTGAATTACAATTTTTTCAACAGTTAATTATCGACCCGAGTCCTGCCAGCTGCCTGCTCTTGTATAGATGGAAATAGTAAAGCACAACATACTCAATACAATTATGCGAAGCACAAGCAAACAACCGCTGCAAGTAGCTATTGTTTGCATATAAGATTATTAGTATCAAAAATCTAGATACATGTAAGAAAAAAGAAGAAGGCACTAATGATGATCTACTTTATTGTCTCAACTTCAGTTGGTGCATTAACTCCCTGACATAATTGGTTAACATAATAAGAGTGACACCATTTAATGTGGTTGTCCTTTTCCACACCCGACTTGTAACCCTACCCTGTAAGTTTTATCCGACAGCATCGTCGCCAAAGAAGATCCTAGATCATCACGGAAAAAATGGATTATGATGAGCCAAAACTCACGTTTCCTGAGGAAAGTCGCAGCGGTCGACCAGTCAAATTAAGGGAAACATATGATCCAACACCTAATCCAACACGTCCAAGAAAGCCTCGTGCAATTAATCCTAATACAACAAAATGGACGACTTATCGCTCTACTGCACAACGCTTGATTAGCAGTCTTATCAGAGAGGTAGATACTTGCACCACTAGTTTCATTCGCTAATATATTCATTCGCACAATGCATTACTTTAATTCTCTTACGTTGATCTAATATTAACACTTTCCAATTGTTAGGACCATTACTTAGAAGCATTGACAGCTAAAGATACTCCTTATGGTATGGCGGAAGTTGTAAAAATCAAAGATAGAATAAAAAATGTTCAAAAATCGTTACGCACTACCCTTGAACAAATTAATAATGAGGATCCAAATGACCATGCATGGCCTGAACTAGCTGCTGGTGATGGTGACAGTGTTGATATCGAAAATGTTGTATGTTCACGTTGTTTACAAGATTCCGAGGACGGTAATGATATTTTATTTTGTGATCATGTTGGATGTTGTAAAGCATTTCATCAATTATGTCTCGTACCACCAGGTAATTTTACTCGTTCACATACTCATGTACTAATCCTCTTACTAACTTTATCATTCAGTACACAATAAAGAGGACGTTGGCGAAGATTGGTTTTGTCCTAAGTGCGAGTGCAGTGATCATGTGTTAGAAAAGATTAATGAATACAGAGAAACAACCGGAAGACCTGAGTTTGCTACCTGGGACGTTGTATTTGCAACCCCTGATATCGACAGCGCAGGTATAGAAGGAAGTGATGATGATGACGATGACTATGACCCAGAAGCAAATGACGCATCTTATGATGCCAAAAGTGATGAATCTAGTGAAGCATCCGATAATTCTGACGACCAATCCGAGAATAGCAGGTACTATATACTCACTTACTCACTTACTTGCTTATTGACTCACTTACTCCCTACATAGTTTCCGTGGTAATTCTAGAAAGCGAAACTCCAGTGGAAGCAGTGATGAGGAAGAATCATCTTACGTTGACAGTGATGAAAGCGATGCCGAAATAGACGGTATTGATGAAGAGGAAGTCAACGGATTATTAGTTGAAGCTAATGTAGCTGATAAAACCAAGTTAGCTAATAATAAAGAGAGAAGTCTGCGTAAGAAGAGAGACATTAAGGCACTAGAAATCATAGCTAATAACAACGAAGACAACAAGGGGAGAAAAGTTGCCAAAGTATTTCGTGGTATTGTTTATCCTGGTAAGATACACACTCACTCACTCACTCACTCACTCACTCGACTTATTTCCTTACTCACTCATTCTTGTAGGTGAAGTAGTAGATTTTAAGACCGAAACAATCGAGCCAGCAGAAGAGGGAGGCCAGGCCGAGTCAGTCAACATATGGGTGTGTAAGTACGAGAATGACGTTGAGTTAGAACTTGAATTTGACGAGTTAATTGAACAATTACACCTTTACAACGACTATAAGGCAGAAATGGATGAGAATGAAGCCAAGGAAGAAGCCGCGGAAAATGCAGCAGAAGTTAAAAAAGTTGGGGCAATTGCAGCTGAAAACATTATCCACACCAAGCGTGCGCGAGTAAGTGTCGACTACTCGAAGTTGAACGAAGAGATGTTCGACGACCAATTCGTCGAATAAACCTGATTTATTACGTGTTTTTTAACTATTTTACATACGTGAGGCATCACCTGAGTCCTATTTTCCGTTCCAAAAACAAACTAGTAAGCGATCGATATGAGATGAGCGAACCTCCATTGCATGTGGCGGTTTATCAGGGTGATCTTGGGCGTATTAAGGAGTTGCTTAGCCTCGGTCATTCGCCTACATTCATTGACGATCGAGGTTAATTACTCACTCAATTCTATTGCTATTCAATAGTATAACTTTCTTGTTTATCCTCGTCTTGTTCTTACTTATTCTTCTAAAGGTGACACAGCATTGCATCTAGCAGCTCGATTAGGTAATATTGATGCAGTTATTATGTTGTATGAAACGCGTAATACATTGACAGCATTCAAGAATAATCGAGGGATGACGGCTTTCGATATTGCAACTAGCGAAGTATCTGATGCTGACTTGAATCTAACTAGGTTATATGCAGACTGGTACTCGCTTATTATTTACTCCTCTCAAAGCTTATTAACTTACTTACTGTCAATATTCAGGAAAGGTGAATTATCGCTATTAGAAGAAAAGACTAGAATAACAACAGCAAGAAAACAAATAGCTTGTTACTTGAAAGAAATGATGAATAATGATGCAATTGAGCAGCAGGAAAAGGCGTTACACGCCGAGATCGAAAATGTTCTACTCACTGACTCACTCATTCTCTATCATTTACTTACTTCCTTCTTCAAATATAGGTAATATACCGACGACGCATGTCTGCGATACTAGATGATCGCGGCTACGCAAATGAAAGAATCTTTGGCTCGGTGCGCATGGCGCCCCATCACATCTTGCCAAAAACCTATAAGATCTCTGATAAAGAAACAGAATTTGTGCCTGAAGTTACATTTACTAATGAGAACCTGGTGCAGGTGTCAACGTCGATAGTGGGACGAGACTTCGTCAACCGACTACTGAAATCGGCAGTTGAAGTAAGTTATTTGAATGACCACAAGAAGCGCGAGGGGTTTATCAACCCCAACTCCCTGCATTCCTCCATGTGCTACAGGTGAGTCGTCGAGACAGTGTTCGTGTGTATTCTGGTGTGAAAATGAAGATAAATTTGTAAATAATTGAACTATTGTACTAATAAAACTATACTCATACACATACTAGTTGCCCTCGGTCACTACTGGCGCAGCAGGAGGCGCGGACTCGGTGACTGGCTTGGGGACCTTGTTAAAGAATGACATAATATTGCCAGATGCAACAGCAGGTGCAACCTTCTTCTTGCTTGCAGGTGCAGCCTTCACAGTGCTAGCCTTGGAGGGTTTGGCGTTTTCTTTGGCATCTGGTGGAACAGAAGACGCGTTGGCCATGGTGATGACGTCTGTGGGAGAGATCTGTTGTATGTCAATACTAGCAATGTCACGTCCAGGAGTGACGGTTGCAGCGGTTGGTGCAGCTACTTTGCTTTGTTTACTCTCTTGAACCTGGGTCGATGCCTCTGTTGGTGTGGCATCTGCTACTGTGATGCTTGATGTGGTTGCATTACTCACACTACTATCCGTTGCGCTCATGCTTGTGTTGCTAACGATAGGAGAGCTCACTGACACTGACTCTGTGATAAGATCAATTACATTGCTGTCCTCGAAGTGCACTGTACTCACCTTCTCTACAGGTGTCGCCATGACAGGGACCGATGGTTGTGTCGCCGTAACAGGGACCGATGGTTGCGTTGCCGTGACAGGGACTGATGGTTGCGTTGCCGTGACAGGGACTGATGGTTGCGTTGCCGTGACAGGGACTGATGGTTGCGACGGCTTGGTTGAGGAAGCGAAGAAAGGCTTGGCTACCTTCGCCTTGGTGAGACTGTCGCTGGGTGAACCAGGAGGCAGCTGCTCTACTGGTATACTATTCTGTAATGTTTTATACAAGTCATTGAATCGTTTCTCCACATTCTTTGCGGTCAAAGCTAGGGACCACTCAACGCCCTGCACTCTGGTTGGCATCACAAAGTTAGGTAACGATGAAGAGACGACATTGTTAACTGCCAGGTTCTTCCACTGACCCAGTCCCTGCTCCAGTACAAGACGTAGCAAGTGAAGGTCGTGGTGCTTCGTCCACCACACTGGCATGGTGATATCTCTGCGACTTGGGTGAGCATCAGGTCCTGTTCCCTTACAATTTCGTTGAATAAATTGTAAGATTCGACTCTCTTCATTGCAGGTAACGGCTAGTCTCAAGCGATGAAGTACGTCACATTTCTCATGACATAATTCCATTTGCTTCAAGGAAATACCTGCAAGTAAACCTTCAGTGACCACCTTCTCGCTGTCGGTACTGCTCTTGGCGGTGGCAATGCCGTGAGTATCAACGATCGCCGCTACAATCTCCTTGCACTTCTCAAGAGGCAAGTCAGAGCAGTTGACTTCAGCCATGAACTGATCCCATGTGAGAAGGTAGCTGCGCGTCTTCAGTACGTTATCACCATCAGCAAGCACTACAGTGCTAGCCATGGCCTCATACATAGCGCGAGGGCGACCTATCCGTTGAATGGTGCGTATCACCGTATTGATGTTCTTCTTCATTCTATTCGCATCTGAAGCAGCTGATGACTTGCTTGCTTCCTTCTTCTCACCACGTAGTCTCATGGCGAGGCCCCGGGCGTGTTTGACGATCACTTTGGGGTCATCCATGCTCGCGGCTTTGAACTCTTCCAGCTTGTTTTGCTTCTCAAAGTACTCCATTATACTATTAATTTTCCTTTTACCATCTGGCCAACCGTGTAAAGTAACGGCATTGATGAGAAGGATATCGAAGTCAACTGTCAATGGGACCGCTTTCTCACTAGCAACAGCACCTTCCTCTATCTCTTCAACTGGTTGATCCTCGACAGCTGACAGCGCTTGTAGATAAGGTAACAACACGGTGTTGGTAGTGGTTGTTGCAACAGGTTCAATGACCATTGCCTCGGTATCAGTGGCTTCAGTCGCACTTGGTGCTGCGGCTGCTTCCTTCCACTCACCGCCTTGATGACCATGACCAGCAGCAAGAAATAATTCAAATAAATCCTCTATTTGACGCACTTTCGCATGCGCAGCTTGCTTGGATTTAGGGATTGAGTCAGTGGCGAGGGACTCGGTGTGGACACCAATTTGCTTCAGGATTTCAACCGCCCGCGCACCATTGAGGTCGTTACCAATATCGAAGTAGTGAATATTCGGTGCACTTGTTTCTTCGGTTGAAGTAGAGGAGAAGCGTTGTAGTGACTCAAGTAGTAAGGTGTACTCATCAGTTGAAGAGGTGCTGTCAACGGCTATATCCATGGCATTAGTGCTCTTACCATCTACTTGAATAGGTACGAAATCGTTACTTGCAGCGCATAAAGCAAGGCGGAAACACTTGAACTTGCGGATATGACTCTCTAACTCCTCAATATCAATAGAAGTGTGAGTAGCAGCACCGGGACTACTTCCTCCTGCTTCAATAGTGGCATCAGTAGTTGCCGCGGTGTGCAGGGATATCTGTACTAGCAGTTGCAGTAGCATGTAGCGACAGCCTTTACTTACATCCCTAGTCGACCAGCGCAGTTTGGCATCCGCACGCACCGTGTTCCACTGGCAATACCCCTTACTTAGCATCGAAGATTGCAACTTACTCATATTTGCTTCATTCCAAACCGCTGGTACTTCTCCTTCCTCCTCCGCATCACTATCACTGTCACTCTTGCGTCGCCGGGTACTCTTCTCTTCATCCCCTTTCAACAGGTACTCACTCATCCCTGGTTCCTTATAACTAATTTCAAAAGTACGACATTTTCGCTTACGTGATCCCTCAATTTCATCATTTGCAACGGCTAACCCAACAACTTTACTCCAGAACTCGGGATCATCAATAGAGATGTTGTTACTCGCGCTATCCGCAGTAGAAGAGACAAACGACGCCTTGGAGAAGCTTTGGTTGCTGCCACACGATGTTACCTTGGACTTGTCACCGGTATGCACTACTACTGCTGAGCGAAGAAGAATTTGATCGATATCTGCTTCACAAAACTTGGCGCTTTCTTCTTCGTCGCCTTCTTTGGTGCCGTGGAAGATGCTATAGTGAGTGAGTGAGTGAGTGAGTGAGTGAGTAAGTGAGTGAGTGAG
>JACCDO010674126.1_pt1 | contig 13619 bp, 9 predicted proteins | sample 7446101 | NCBI WGS metagenome assembly JACCDO01 (sample SAMN15323440, study PRJNA562643) | freshwater metagenome | isolation source: river surface water | place: USA:Blue River Watershed | collected 2017-08-16
TACTGGTAATGATACGAAGTCCTAACGCATCACGCACCTCTCCGAATGATTTTAAATTCTTTCTTTTGGCCTTCAATGCCAATTGATACTTGTCTTTGATGCGGTACGTAAGGCGATAAGTAGTGTTCTGGGATACCAAGTACTCGTCCTTCGCGATCACATCCTGGATTATATCCGCTGCATCATGATACGCTTTATTCGCCGCAGTTTGAGTATAACGTGTTTTTTGAAACATTTTAGGATCTAATACGCGAAAGGAGAGATCTTCCAGCTCGCCTTTAATCTTCATTATTCCCATCTTATGAGCAAGTGGTGCGTACACATTGATGGCTTCTTGTGCTATTTTAATTCTCTCTTTATCATCAAGTGGTAATGTACGAAGGACTCGCAAGGTGTGTACTCTATCAGCTAATCGGATGTATAATGTGCGGTAGTCTTTAGCTACGGCTATTAACATCTGTATTTGATATTCGGATTGCATGGGGGTGTACACGGCAGTACGCGCCATATACTTAGGTAACTCACAATATTTTTTGGATAAGTTCATCACATCAATTCCAAATATACTAACAATTTTTTCATATACAAAGTTATTTTCTGGGACACCACGAACTACTTCGTGCAAAATACTAGCTAATATAACCTCTAAATCAGCTTTAAGTTCACCTAATACAGCTGCAGCACCACGTGCACGATTGATCGCTACCTCTAACGACCTTGCTGTTTTTTTACCCCATAATGCGACATACGCGATAGTAAGTGCTTCTTTAACTAATTTTGCTTCTGCATGAGTTAAATATTTCATTTTCCCATGATTTTTCAGATGTGACCATAACTCTTCAATATTATTAATATGATTACCTGTCATAGCACTACTATCTGATAAATATTGCTCTAATGAGATAGGTAACGATACATCAGTTGCTGTTGGCGTTTCTTGAGTAGTAAAAGCAGCTTTCCAGGCATCTAATTTAGGTAACCATGAGACAACACGATCATTCTGCACGGGTTCACTAGCGGTTACACTTGGTGAGTTCAACGTGATATTTAAGTCATTTTTACTTGAAAAAATATTTAACCAAACAGGTCTATCAATACGTTTAGACAGTTCATCTTCATCTTCAATTCTAGACAGATAAGATTCATCTTCAATTTTTATTTTTCCTCTCGCAATGATACTATGACTTAGTTCTCTACTATTTATCTTGTTATGCGCTTTGAATGACACAGTATTGAAGCCGTAAGTCGCTAGCAGCAGCGCCAGCAGCACCAAAATAGCTAGACGGAACGCGCTCATTGATTGAGTATATCAGTAACGAACATTTTACTTCACTACTTTTTTTTGATGATTTTTTCTCCAGAGTCAATTTTTCAGTTTGAAAAGATTTTCCCGGAATTCGTTTGCCACGTGGACCGGCCCACAAGAATGATGCAGAATTGATGCAATAGAGCAATAATGTGACTGCACAGTGGAGTGAGGAGAATATTAATTGCCCCAAATACCACAACATCAATTTCTGAATAGAGAAGAGGAAGTGGGTCACTAGGTAAATTCGATTCTATAACGGTATAAGTTATTTCGAGAGTAAAAAATGGTAAATAGAATAAATATATAGCCATTAACATGCACAACACTGTAACAAATGATGTTTCAACATACTTAAAATACATAAAAATACAACAAATCAAAATTGATACCATCTGGATACAGTCAAAATTGTTACCATCTGGATACAGTATCTTCAATCATGCGAGCACTAACTCAGTGAACCAATTATGCCACTCCAAATGGTTATGTAATAATCGAATAATACAAGGTGAGATATGTTACATGATATTTTGGCTAAGACTAGCGCTCAGGAAATATGATATAAATGCACAGAATACTCCTAGTAACAGTACTTCCACACCTGAATACCATGATGATATGCCACTCTTAATGGAACCTAAGAGAGTAAGCAGTAGCAAAATAAAACCGAATGCAACCATATGAGTGTTTACTCCTGATGCTTTAATCATATCATCAAAATAGAATACCGTTAGTGGCATAAGACCAAATATAGCAAATGAAAGTACTAATATAAACGAGTCGGCAATTAAACCATCATCTTTTTCTACTACTATTTTACTACCTAAATCGTCTATCATTATATTAATAAAAAGTGGTTCATACTGAGTCAGTATGTCCACTACTGACTTGGCGTGACTATATGACATTCCTTGCGATTCAAATCTATTTATCATTTTCTTAATTTCCACATCTCTTTTCGTTCTAAATTTTGCTTGACATTCTACTTTCTGTTGATGTATATACGAACTGTGTGCTTTTGCTGCTAAATATTCATTTATTCCATAAACTAATGAATTTGCAATGGTGGTTGATATTCCCACAATCTTGACAGTATTTACATCTATTCCACCACCATAACACGCCGCCAACATAATAAACGTTAGATACAAGCCATCCAAACCACCAAATGCAAGAGATTTGGTCATATCTCCGAATATTTGATCATGATTATTGCTGTGATCATTAGTTGCAGAAGCCACGGCGTTTGACTCGCCTATTTCGATAGACGAGTAACTACCACGTGATCCAGCTGCGGACTTCATGCTTTGATGCAGTCGTCACTGGAACTGACCACTTTCTCGCACCGAAAGATGATATACTTAATTGTAATTTTTGTTATTGTGAAGCAATCCTTTGGATCGATCCTCGTCACATAAAGAAAAATAGATGATGTAGAATTGAATGAAGAAGTAAATTAGAATTATAAAATGAATGGAAAAAGTAATATGAAACGAAATTGTTCTAACACGAAGTGAAGAATTTCTGGTTCATTGTTAGATTAATTAACCTCTAGATAGAATTTTTCATAATTCAACATTTCAACCATGTACTAGTTACACGCAGCTACTGCTAGTCACCAATTATGACTCAACAAAACTAATTCTATTGATTATATTGAAATCGTAAATCTCGTTGGATCCGGTCCCGGCCTAAGCGATTGATGAAAACAGTTAAAAATATATAAAATCCCGGAAAAATACTAAAGAAATAAAATAATGAAATCGAAACTGCAGAAGGACACGAAGCCGCCGCTGACGAGGAAGGACATCAACGCGGCTGCAACGGCGTCGGGCGGGAGGGAAGGAGTCCAGGTAGTCTCGGCAAAGAGCAAGAAAGTACTGCAACACAGGCATGTCATAGCGGATGCCGCAAATTATAATTATGTTGATGATGATTCTACTGCTGGAACAAGAGGGGCGTCTAGTGATGTCACCACTGGAGATGATTATGAAAGTAGTAAAGTAGCTAAAAAGAAGAAAAATACGAGTAAGTTATCAGATGACATGCTTAGCGTCATGGATCTAGATAATTGGGGACGGAAGAAGATTAATGGATACGCAAAAGATGGTAAGTTACACAATATGTTGTTATATTGGATATTGCTTGAATTTCAATAACGATTTAACCAATTCATACCTAAATTGACTCACTAACGTTCTTAATTTAAATAATAGATGGTGACTTCTAAGTTGCAATCGGACATGTCGATCTGGAGCTGTACATACATCACAATAAAAGTATAAATATTGTATTTCACTGTAATAAAAGTAAGACAATAGAAGAAGTGTAATTTCTTGTATATACATTATTTTCGTAAAGCTTGTAATCTCAATTCAAGATCATCAACGTCTTTGTTGTTCTCTTGAGCAATTGGGGTTCCTATTGTGGCTGTTTTGGTAGGTGCTGGTTGTAATGTGTCGGAAAATTCTAATCCTGCTTCCGCTGCGACTTCTCGCATTAAATTTTCGACCATTTCTGGTGGTGCAATAGTTGCGGATGATGACTGCATTGTATTTTCCATGTGCTTTGATTTAACATCCATATTCTCAAATTGTTTCTCAAACTCTTCCATTGTTTTTGAAATATTCTCAATTTCCATGCTCTTCATAACATTGGACATCCCTTTAACAGTAGTTCCCATGGCTTTACTGACGGTTTGCATCCTTATTGCCGTCTCTAATCGACTTGCTACTGCATCTATTCGAGATGATAAACGTAAGAAGTTCAACCCTTGTTGCGTCTCTCTAATCACATTTTCACCATATATTTTGGCACCTGAATTAAAGTGAGTAAGCAAGTAAGTAAGTAAGTGAGTAATTAAGCATTTAAGCGAGTTTAACTCGATTAATGAGTATGAATGAGTGAGAGGAAATAAATAGCGATAGTGATTGAGTAGATAAATGGAGATTATGCAAGAGTAGGACACGAAAAACACAAAGTGAGTAAAATAGTTCAAGAAACCTTCAATATTTCCACTTTTCATTGCCTGTTTCATTTTTTCTTTTTGAATTTGTTTATTTTTTTCACATTTTTGCGCAGATCTTTGCATCTGCTTCGATGTTAGCTTGAACTGGATCAAGTCATCCTCTAAACTGTGCGAAGAGCCCATTCCAACCTTCGACTTTCCCCAATTCGACTCTATTTAGAATTGTAGAATCCGACAAAAAATTCAATGAAAAATTCTAACAGGGAAGGGATTAGGAAAAGGTAGGTTAATGTTATAGTAAGGGAACGAGTTAGTGGACGAGTAATTAAGTAATTAATTAATTGAGTAAGTAAGTAATTACGAAATTACGCAATTTAGTGAGTGAGTAAGTGACAAGTGAGTAAAGTGAGTAAAGTGAGTAAAGTGAGTAAAGTGAGTAAAGTGAGTGAAAGATTGATTGAGTGATTACTTGAACGATTAAACATATAATACAATAGAATGTATCGCCAGACCCAAAGCCCACACGAATATTGTCTAATAGATTCCGTCGACCAGACCCAATCGAGGCCGGATCATTTGAATTCAAATCACCAAAAAACAACAAAAAAAATCATTATTTTATCACGAATAAAGTGATAATTCGCGTGTTTTGCTGCCCTTGAAGCCGCAACGCGCCCAACCATGAGTGCCAAGCGACCCGCTTCAAAGGACGTGGTCCAGGAGGACGAATACGGCAGTGACGATGATAATGAGATAGATCGTATCAATCGGGAAAAGAAAGAGACATTACAATTAAGTATGAATCATTATGAATTATTATTCACTTATTTTCTTGTTTTATTGTCTTATTTAACCTTTTTCTTACTTCATTGTTCACTCAATCAGGTATGGATGATATCAAAATGATTAAGAAAGTAAGTGCGTCTGTGGTTAGAGCTATGGGTAAAATTGTTGTCCCTGAAGATCATAATAGCGATGATGAAGATGATGACAAAGAAACATCTAATAGTGACGACGAAAAGGTTTTGTATAACTTTAGAGGAATTGAAATCAATCAAAAATACAAGATACATACCCATGCTGGTGAATCATTATTCAAAATTAGAGATAGATTAATGAAATTTGATGATAATATTGCAACGAAATTACTTCCAGTAAAACAATCGATACAAAATCGCACAACTAGTACATTATATCGACCTTTTTTTACATGTTTAAAATCTGGAATTCATATGAAATTAAAAGCATTATTTGATTGTCTAAGTGTTAACTATGAATATACATTGACATTAGAGGCCATCAAGGTGGTCATCACACTCATTAAGGACTATAGCAGAGTAGTCAAGAAATTATCAAGCATAAAATTAATGAAAAAAGCAGAAAAAATAAGTGCGTACAGCAGTATGGGTCTTATCGAGGATTATTTGAGCGCAATGATTGAGCTGAAGGCGACACTTGCATCGGTAGAATGTGGTCAAGTTATCACAAAATTCTTTCTTGATGCTTATGACAAATTTGAAAAATCAAAAGCATCAAAAAATTCTGATATTAAATTATTAACGGTTGACTTGTACAGAACGTTTCTGTTCATGGAATCATTGTTACAAATCGACGTCCAGGATAATATTTCGAAGGCGGCTGACCGCCACAAAGTGTTCAATGCACATTTCCAATTAGTTGTGAACTATAAACCATTATTGAACTTCGTACCGTTGCTTTTATCAGAGGTTAAACACGATAATGACAGTTTAAATGCCTATGGATTATGGTTGTCGATCATGAAAATAACAGGTTACATTACCCGTGATCATAGTGCAAGAGATATGTTCGCCGTATACAAGGATGGCGGGATTGTAGATATAAGCCAAGTAAATACTGATGTAAGAAGTAAGGAACAAGTAGTGCAACAAGTTGTACCACCACCTAAAAAGGTTGTTGAACACAACAAAGTAGCTCTCGGTAGTGTGTTATCGCTGGAAAGAGCCAACCGCATGAAGCTAATGGACTCCAGTAGAAGGCTCGGTATGGCTCAATTTGCTATCCCAGTTAGAGAAAGTTCAATTGTTGCATCTAGTAGTAGTAGTAGTAACGACACCACAAACAATGACGACAAAGTGAAACCAGTTCTACCTCGAGCCAACAAGGTGATTGTGCGTGATATCTGCGGTAGTACCAGCGGCAAAGCAGCGGCTACTGATTCGAAAAGCAATAAAAAGAATTTAACATTCGCTGCCGATGATATCATTAAATCAACCAATATTAGTATGTATTCCGACTCCCAATACCGCGAACGCGCTTGCCACATTGCAGCCAATATCATCGATCGCATGTGCTCCAGTAACGCCCTTTATATGTTAATAGAACGAGTATTCGAGGATCGTCTTCGCGATCCTGATAATGAAAAAGTAACAATTACAGACGGTACTGAATTCATTTTTTATCGAATCGTAACGGCTTGCTTGCAATATACTCGATTAAAATTAGAGAACGAGAAGAGTAAACTTAGTCATTCACCTTATGATGAAAATGGTAATTATATTGAGTGGGTGCCTAATTTACGTCCCGTTATCCAGGGATTAACGCGCACAATGATTAACCGAGTGGTGGGTGCACCAGAGATACTAGAAGGTGACGGTAAATCCGCCTCGAAAGATTGCTCAAATGTGCAATATCCCATGGAATTATTCAAAGAAATCATATGTTATTTCGGTAAAGTGATGTTTGATTCGGCGAATACCGGTCACCATGACACCGCTATATCGCAGTTATACTACATCTTCTACCGTCCTAGTGAGCGCAACGATCCGTTGCCGAAGTTAGTGAAAGAATGGAAAACGGGTACTTATAGCCGTCAACATTTGAATATTATGATTGAGTTAATTCATGAGACCATGAAGACGTTAGACATCGCGCATGGTAAGTACAAGACGGACGCCGATGAAGATAAACGTAACAAATCCAAGTTGAGGGATGGAAGACTCACGGATTATATCACGGGATGCAGAAGGTTCAGTCCTGATGATTATTTCAAGCGGTTAGTATCCAATCACAGTGTCAATATATATACCCGGTTACTCGCTAACTGCAGTGACAACGACAAACGTACCAATCACTACGTTTTCTCATTTTTACAACGTATGTGCAACTTCACACTGGAGCAAGATTGTCCCACGAACCCTCTAGAGCAATCAAGTGTCAATTTAGGATACCTTTTGTTCAATGCAACCACCTTAAACACGTTAAGCACCATCATCAATGACGTCACCATCACTGCGAACCCTAGTCGGGACATGCAGCAACTAGTTAAACTTGCAAATTCAATTATTAGGAAATTTTTTGAGGTTGCTCATAAGAATCGGGTAAGATTTTATCATTTATCACGCGCGTTTCCCTCTATAACTCACTCATTATACTAGTGTCTGTACGTGGAAGCGTTGTTCCGCCACCCGCATGCGCACGAATTTGTCTTGGAAATCGATAGTATATACAAGGCCTCCGAGTACGTACGTTCACAGTTACCAAAGAGAAAGAATCGTTACGACCCTGATGATCGCACCTACAGTCCTGTTGCGGCAACGGCCAACGACGATTGGAATTATGATAGTGTCCCGGTAAAGAGTAAACTCGATGATTTAGGGGATGAATTTGACGAAGACGATTTACCAGAAACATTTTATAAAACAAAGAAATCGAATCGACGAGCACGTAGTAGTCGACGTAAGTACGACAGCGAGAGCGGCGGTGATGAGGAGGAGGACGATAGTAATAACAAAAGAAGAAGTAGTAAAAAACAAACTAGTAATCGTCAATGGACGAAGGAGGAAGATCGCATACTCAAAGAGCAATACAAAGTCTACGGTGGTTCACGTAGTGCGTATGACTATATTGCGCAGCACGAAGAATTGGTGGCTATTGGTCGCAATCGTACATCCAAGAGTGTTGCCAGGCGGATACGTGAATTGAAATTGCATCTTGCACATAATGATGGTAGCAGTGATGAGGAGGAGCAATCTGCAGATGAAAAATCATTTCATGATAGTGAAAGCAGTGATAATAACGCTGACGACGATGACGACAGTGACGATGCTAAGAGTGATGAGGAAGGTGACGAGGAAGGTGACGATAAGCAATGGAGTGTTGCTGAACAAGCGCTATTGAAAGAATTATATAAGAAATATTTAGCATTTCCCAATATATTTGACTCCATCGTCACGGATGCGTCCTACACGAGTTATAACAGATCCGCGGAGGAAGTGGAAGACAAGATTTTCAGTCTGGGATTGCAACACGATGATAACGTGCCGCATGAGGATACGATCGAATTCAGTGTGGAACAAGACTTGCAAATACGGTTATTGTACACGGAATACAAAGATAATTCTAATGTGTTTGATGTAATCGCCGCCGACACGGTGTTCTCAAATGGCGACAATAACGGCAGGGAAATCACAGCTGACGACATCGCGCGACGAGTATTTGAAACGGGAATAGATCCAAGTCGAGAGTACGTACCCAAATCAGTTGCTGCTGCAAGTACCACGAGGGCGAAGAAGCCAAAGAAGGAGAAAGCAAAGAAATCGAAGAAGGAAATAACAAAGAAATCCAAGAAAAGCAAGTCGTCGAAGCGTATGGATATCGATGACGCGCCAGTGAAAAGTCATAACTCCAGTCCAGGCACTGATGTTGAAGCGCGGTACTCCGATGAGGACGTTACCAATGACAATTCCAAATTTACAAGCCGTGTAGCATCTGCTGGTTGGTCAGATGAAGACGAACCAAGGAAGTCGAAGAAGTCAAGACTATCCAAGTCCAAGGACAAGCCAGTTGCGGATGAGGATGCGGATGTTGATTTCTTCAATGATGACGTCGGTGTTGCCGATAAGCATATTGAGATTATTAAAGTGAACAAGAAGCGTGGTCGCATCGACAGCGATGAAGATGAATAAGCGTTTCGTTAAGTTGTAATTGTAGTTAATTAATTATGTATCTTTCTACTACGAGCAATATTGGCTTTAATACCCGTTAATTCGCCAGGGTAAGCAGAACCAACTCCAGTAACCACTTCACGCACTTGGCCCTTGCGTGCGATGACGGCTTTGTTGTACATCTCTCTCTTTTTAACACGAGGATTACGATTACTCTTCTTCCGATGAGGGGTCAAGCCTCTGTTCTTCATTATTTCGTATGAGGCAGCACGTTTCTTATCACCGTCAAGAGCCTCCTCTTGTGCTCCACCATAGCGAGGTGCAACGGAGTAATGCTGTTTCTTCATCTCGTTGAATTTCTTCTTCTTCTTACTGAATAATTCCAATAAATTCTCTTCTTCCTCCTCTTCAATGTCATCGTCGTTACCAGCTTCTGGCGCTCTTCGTCGTTTACGAGGCGCCATGTCGTCTTCATTGTCACTTTCTCCAACTGGGTTATCGTTATAGTCATCATCATCATCATAGTCATTCAAAAATCCCTCGTTTTCATCAATTCTAGCTTCAAATTTATCATAATCGTCACTACTATTACCGTCATCATCATCGTTACCCGCTCCTTTGCCATCGCTCTCATCGTCATCGTCGTCATCGTCGTCCTCATCGTCATCGCTGGCTTGCACAGGGGCCTTAATTGCATTCCGACCATTCTTACCCGGCAAAGGCGCCAATGTATCGTCGCCAACAATCGCACTTCGACCAGCACTTTTACTATTACCTTTCGCACTTGTTAACTTTGATAACGTCTTTTGTAGCTCCTTCATGTTGGCATCAGAACCACCATTCTGGGCGAATATATCCATGTCCTCGTACTCTCCAACGTCATCTAGTGCGTCACGACGCTGGTTCTTCTTACTACTCACCTTTGGCTTTGCTGAGAATCGCTCCTCATCCTCATCTAAATAATCATTATAATCTACATCTTCCTCCTCCTCGTCATCGTTGCTGTCGTCATCCATATCCTCGTTTGGTGCGTCATCTTGGGACTCTTCGTCTTCCATATCCTCGGCATCATCGCTTTCTTCATCACTTCCTACCTCATTCGCTAGTAGGCCTCGCATTAAGTATTTATTGAATTTAGGATGTCCTACTAGCTCCTTGATGTCCTTCTTACTGCAACCACGCAAGCGAATGATGGCATCTAGTGCGCCTTGGAACACGTGATCGTTCTTTTTCATGTGCTTAATCGCATAGCGCAGCTCTAATAACTGCTTCATCACCGGGTGGTTGATCACGTTGTTTTGACCGAGTGATTTGATGTGGAAATAGTACTCCATATTGTACAAGTACGTGAGTAATAACTGCTCTTTCAGTTCTAAATATTGTAATATATCTGGATGAATCGTAATGGAGTCCTGTTCTTGCACCAGGAACTGTCTCGTTGGTGTTATAATCTTCAATGTCTTAATGTGTAACTTCATGTCGTCTATAAACCCGAATATCTCGGGCGAATCGTTCTTCACGATGGCTAATTGTTGCTCTTTTGTCAACTTATTGATGTCGCGAACAAGCTTCTCTACTTGCACCGCTGATGCCTGCAGGAAATAAGGAGGTACGTGAGTAAAATATATATAATGAAGACGATGACAGGGGATTAGAAGCTGTTTAGCCTTTCAAGCAGCTACTCTGTATATGGGAGATACTTTGCTGTAGGATAAAGGCCAATTACCCATACACATTTTGTGCATTTGCAATTGATGTTGCATAAGTATATATATATACACCACGTTGTTGATTGGTTGCAACAAATGGTGCTCATTTTTATGCGTGGTAAGGGAGTAAGGAGACAGGAATGCACTTACTTGTTGTTTCTTTGTATTACCCAATCCAATAAATTTTAAATTACCAAACATACTTCCGCCACTCATTGAATCATCCTTATGATTAGTGACTTTTAGCAATTTCTTGCTTTTCTTTGCGTTTTCGGGCTCGACGTCATCGAAGAAATCCTCGTCTTTCATTCTCGTCAACGTCTTCTTGTGTAGTTCAACCGCAGCAACCTCTTCGTCTTCAGCGTCTTGAATATCTTGTCCTATCTCTAAATCACCTGTATCGCCGTTATAATAGTTCTTCTTTCTACCCCAATTATTGTCATCTTCATCGTCACTATCCTCTTCATCCGAGGAGGTTTCGGCAGCGTCACCCATCATAATCTTTTGACGAATCTTAGGATCTAGATTATCAACAAGTTTCTTCAACTCATTATCATCACTTAGGTCACTATCACTATCACTGTCATCTTTATCGTCATCACTATCGTCGTTGTCGTCGCTATCGCTGGCAGGTTGCGCTTTGTTTGTCAACTTATTCGATGAACTCCGATTATTACTGCCTCTGCCAGCGTACTTGTCCTCCTCCTCTTCATCATCATCGTCATCATCATCGTCATCATCATCGTCATCATCGTCGTCATCATCGTCATTGTCGTCGCTGTCGTCGTCGATGGCTAGGTCCAGCACTTCATCTTCGTTCTCTTCTTCATCACTATCTGCTCGTGCATTCTTCCTACCACGGCTCTTGGGCGCCTCCTCCTCCTCACTATCTACCTCGGCACTGGCATACGCTTGTTTTGCTTGTTTAATCGCAACTTTCAGCCTATTTTTGCCTTTAGACAAACGGGTTTTGCCCATTTTCACTGCTTAGCAAATTAGTTCCAAAATGCAATGGCGATGGCGTTTATTTTTTAGCGATGGGCCGGTACCGACATGATCCCTTGCTGTTTGTAACTACTTCGGAATGTTTTCAGTGAATTCGAGCTGATTTGGACCAATTGATATTATTTTTCGCTAAATCCTGCACTTTAGGAGTAAGATGACGTAAATGGAGTAATTTGTTTCTATTTTATAAGTTTTAACGATTTACGTTGTAAGCATCAGAGTTGTGTTGAGAGTCGAACGAAGACTGAGTCTTGCGCTGTACAAGTTCCTACAATACCTCTTATCAACGGTTTTATATGCATAATTTCTTATATTGGTATGATTTAATTTTTGAAGTACCGGCAATAATTGGCGATGTAAAATTCCTGCACGGCTCGAGTGCAATGCATTCCTGGATGCCGTTCCATTCCATGCTTCGTTCATTGAATTAAATTGATATATTTACGTGAAAATTAGTGCATGGACCAAAGTAGTCTCCCTACGTACTTGGCGCTGTGGCTGTTGCTGTGCACATGCAGTTTCTACTCGCTTTTATTGGTTCTTTTATGGTACACCAATCTCTGGATCGCCGTGATCCCGCTTCCGTATCGTGCCGACAATGAGCACGTGCAAAGTGTTCAGGCCACAACAGAGCCGTTGGATCTGCCCGATGTCGTCATTGAAATGCCTTGGACAAGAGAAGCGAAAGGAATCATGAATATTGAGTCGATTGATGAAAAAAATTGGATTAAAATTGATAAATTAAAGAAATTTTATGGTTCGTATCAAGCACAACGGCAGAACGAGAAGAATGTGATGTGCATAGCTCCAGAATATACAGAGTTAGTGCGTGAGGCAAGTCTTGAATTACTAGATTATATAATCGATTATTTGCAACAAAATTACACAAAATGTGACATAGTGAAACGAAAGGATGAAAAAAATATATTAAATATGCTAACAAATGAAGTGTATAATGTTGAGCAGATGCATCCATTAATGATTTGTCGACAATTAATACAAGACGATGTTGTAATCATGGTTAGAGATAGGAATAATATTCATGTACTAGCTGGCGCAGTAATCATGTTTCCAGATAACTGGATGTTGGAAGAGAAGATCGGTATGCCTCTCGCTGCAATACATTACCCAATTCATTACCTGAATCCAAAAGAAGAAACCGTCGATAATCATACAAATCCATCTAGCAACACCATCCTTCGTGCATTCGAGAGTTTCTTTGATAAATTATACGACCCAAATCTCACGAATACAGTATATTTACGGTATAACTGGTCATTCCAGAACCACCATTCCTTGCTGAATCGCTTTGATAGCTGGATAAGCGCTGTGATTCAGACAATCGTATTGTTTTTATTCGGCAATAATGAGTCCCGGGAGCTTACATTCAGATGGTACCTGAGGGAGTTACTGACGATTGTAATCAACAATATCACCTTCGCTGCAAGCGGATGTCGCCCGATTTCATTATATTTGAGAACAGAAAGACAAACTTTACGACGATTACCAAAGTCAAACACTGTAGCATTCTTAGTGCGACCGCAGGTGACAGATATCGATGTTGCAATTGATTCTAAGGAAAAAGCGACTGCGTTGATTGCCGCATTGAAGACAGAGGCATCACCTAAAAAGGATAAAATAGACAACAGTGGGAAAGGGACCTTTAAGGAGGAGGTTATATTTTATTTGAAAAGTATGTACAA
>JACCDO010603807.1_pt1 | contig 13617 bp, 10 predicted proteins | sample 7446101 | NCBI WGS metagenome assembly JACCDO01 (sample SAMN15323440, study PRJNA562643) | freshwater metagenome | isolation source: river surface water | place: USA:Blue River Watershed | collected 2017-08-16
GTCAGCGACTTCAACATGGGCATTGAGATCGCCCTCGTGATGAAGCCCGCGTTCTCGATGATGAACGAGATCGGCACCAAGAAGGCGCTCGAGCTCGTGCGCGCTTACGCGCAGAAGCACCCGCACTTCCCGGTGCCGAAGTGCATCGAAGCGCATGGCGCCGAGAACAAGCCGTTCCGAATCGACAACGTGCTGCGCCACGACACCAACGGCATCGCGGTGCTGACGATCCGTCGGCCCAAGGTGCTCAACGCGCTCGACCAGGGCGTGTTCGAGGAAATCGCCGCGCGCTTCGTCGAGTGCGACAAGGACCAAAGCGTGAAGGGCATCGTGCTCACGGGCTTTGGCAAGAAGGCGTTCGTCAGCGGCGCTGACGTGCACTTCCTCGCCAAGATCAAGACCATCGCGGAAGGCGAAGCGACCTCGAGCGGCAGCCAGCGTTGCGTCAATGTCGTCGGCGCGGTCAAGAAGCCGACCGTCGCGGCGCTCAATGGCCTCGCGTTTGGCGGCGGCATCGAGCTCGCGATGGCGTGCGAAGCGCGCATCGCGCAGAAGGGCTTGCGCGTGCTCGCCGGCCAACCCGAAGCGAACCTCGGCATCATCCCCGGCGCCGGCGGCACGCAGCGCCTGCCGCGCCTCGTCGGCGTCGAGCGCGCAGCGGAGATGATCCGCACGTGCAAGCCGATCAGCGGCGAGAAGGCCCTCGCATACGGACTCATCAAGGAAGAGGTCGATGGCGACCTCGTCGGCCGCGCCGTGCAACTCGCGAGCGACCTCGCGTCGGGCAAGGTCGCGCGTTGCCGCATGGACGAAGGCGCGATGCACAACGTGCCCGCGTCGCTGCCCGCCGTCGAAATCGGCCACCTGTCCAAGGCCGTCGACGCGATCATTCAGAAGGCGCTGCTGCAGGGCTGCAAGATGCCGCTCGCGCAGGGCATCGCGTTTGAAGCGAAGTGCTTCGGCGAAGTCTGCGGCACCGAGGACATGAAGATCGGCACGCAGAACTTCATCCAGAACGGGCCGAAGTCGAAGGCCGCGTTCGTGCACCGCTGAGGCGCTAGTAGGTAGCGCACGAGTTCGGAGCAGAGCTCGGCGAGCCGCGTTGGTCGATCGCAATGCGAAGCGACGACCGCATGCTCAACTGGCTTGCCGAGGAGCTTCTGCGCAGAGAGCGCGCTTCAAACAGCGGTGCTCTCTGCGCCTAACTTCGCAATGCTGCCGCTCGATCCGCGTCGCCACCTTCTCCAGCGTCCGCGTCATCCACGCGGAACGTCAAATCGCACGGAGGCGACATGCCTGCCGTCCTGCATCGCTGCCGAGAACTGCCAGCCAAAGCGCGTGCAGATATCCCTCGCGATGCCAAGGCCGAGGCCATGGGAGCCGCTGCTCGTGGGATCGCCATCAGGCAGCGAATTGACAATGCGCACCGCGCCGTCGACGTGAATCTCGACGGGCCCGTCGCCGCGATACCGCAGCGCATTGTCGATGAGGTTGCGGAGCACAACCTCTGCGCAAAGAGGCTCGCCATCGAATGGACGATCCTCCGCGACAATCAGGCTCACCTCAGATGCGTCGCTTCCTGCCCGACGAAGATCTGTCAGAACTCGCTCCAACAGCGGCATCAGAGTCAGCGTCTGTAGTTCCTCGGCGCGAACAGGTTCGCGCGCCAGCCAAAGAAACGCTCCGATCAGGGCTTCGATGCGTTTGTTGGCGACATCGATGCGCTCGACGAGCCCATCTGCCACCAACGACAGCGCTGCGTCACGACGCAACAACTCCACCGCGCCTGCGATGATCGCCACTGGCGTGCGCAGTTCGTGGCTCGCTTCTCGCGTGAACCGCCGCTCGCGATCGAGAGCCGAAGCGAGTTGCGTACGCGAGGCCACCAACTCGCGCGCGAGGCTGCCGATTTCATCATCGCCAAAGTCGACTGCGAGACTCCGATCGGCCGTCGCAACCTCAGTCCGCAATAGAGGTGCAAGGCTGCGCAGGGACGAGAAGACCCGATGCAACTGCCGCCAAAGAGCCATCGCGCCGAGCGCCGCTAGCGCCAATCCAGCGAGGATCACCGCATCGTATGCAGGCGCCGCGATCGCTTCATCGAACGCCTCAAACGGCCGAACGTCGTACACAAGCACGCGACGATCGATGCCGACGATCTCGATGCCCACGAAGAGATCCGTCTCCGTCAACGTGCCGTCGACGTAAACGTCGTTGAGCTCATGGACTCCAGGCGGGAGCCCGTCGATGCGCTCGCGCAGTTCGGACGGAATCGGGTCCGCGGCACTCAGAATGCGCATCCCAGGCGCCAGCACAGCCGCTGGGTCTGCGCGCAGATTGGCGAGCATGTGCGCGGTCTGCCTCTGAAACACTGCGTCTTCGGTCTTGAAGGCGACCTGCGGCAGAAGCACCGCGAAGGTCGCCACCAAAAGCGCTGCGAGAGCCATGGTTGCTCGTCGCAGTCGCCGCTCAAGGATGCCTCGGGTCATGGCGTCGCTGCCAGGCGATAGCCGATGCCTGGAAGGGTATGCAGCAATGGAGGCCCATCCGCTCCGTCGATGACCTTGCGCAGCGCATAGACATGGGTGCGCAACACGCCATCGCTCACCGGATAATCGGGCCACAACGTGGCGAGAATGGTCTCCCGTCGGACAACGGCGGGGCTTGCTCGCAACAACATCTCCAGGATGCGCAATCCGACTCGTGTGGGAGTGAAGCGCCTCTCGCCGCGCTTGCATCGCAGCGAAGCCAAATCGAGTTCAAGGTCCGCGCACCGAAGCGTCTGGGCCGTCGCGCTGACCGGCTCAGGAGCTGCACGCCGCAACAGCGCTCGCAAGCGAATCGCAAGTTCGCGAAGAGCGAACGGCTTGACGAGGTAGTCGTCCGCGCCCGCTTCAAACGCCGCTACTTTGTCTTCAAGAGTGTCGCGAGCGGTCAAGACGAGCACCGGAGTTCTCCGCCGAGCCTGTTCGCGAAGGCTGCGGCACAGCTCGATGCCGTCGAGTCGCGGCAGCGCGAGGTCGAGGACGAGGACATCGTGTTCGCCCGCTGCGGCTGCCGCCAATCCACGGATTCCATCCTTCTCGTGGCTGACCACGGCCTCATCGCGGAAGTAGTCCAACAGATTGCTGGCGAGTGCCTGGTCGTCCTCGATGAGCAGGATGCGCATTGCTGCGTGAGACTCGTGGGGTGGCTAAGAGGTTCGGCGCTGCGAACGCATCAGCATGGCCAACGACATCGGTGGCGAGCTTTGCAATCGCCACACTAGCGACCAATCCAGTTTAGGACCGCCCGTTGACGCGGAATGAACGGAGGCTAGACGGAGTGCGGCGCAGATCGGACGGTAGGTTTCGCTTGCGAGGAACCACACATGATCCAGTATTCGAAGTGCTGTGCCCTGATTGTCATCGGCCTGTCTGCGGCCTGCGCCTCTCCCCGTGATGCGTCAGTGCCGATTGCCCCGAACGTCGATGCCTCGACTCAAGAACCGAGGACCGCCACAAGCGACGTGACGGACAAGGGCAACAGCCCTCGTCCGCAGCAACAGGAGTCGGCGGCGGCGCTGGTGCCCCTTCCCTCGGTGCTCGACTTCACTCACGGTGATGGCCTCGGCTTAGCGCTCGGACTCGGAGTCGAATACGAGGGTGCCTACGACGGTGCCGACGAATACGAACTCGGCGTTGAACCCGCAGGCGCAGTGCAGTGGCGCACTGGCGACAACTTGTTCTTCTGGGAAGGCATCGAGGCTGGATGGCGCTCGCTCGTATCCGATCGTTCGCTGCTGCAGTTGAGCGCTCGATACGAAGGAGGCCGTGAAGCGGACGACTCCGAGAACGGCAACCTCAATGGCCTTCAGAACACGGAGGACTACGTCGTCGGATCGGTCGAGTTCCGCCAGGGGCTCGACGACGAATGGCGCAATTGGGTGGGAGGCAAGGCACTGATCGGGGAGACCGACTTCGGCCTGCTTGGCGTTCTGGCAGCTGGCCATCGGTTTGGCGACGCACGCGACGGCACCGGCACCGAGGCCTTTGGGTACGCGTCGTTCGGCGATGCGGCATTCATGAACCGGGACTTCGGAATCACTGCTGCCGAGGCAGTGGCTTCAGGACTCGATGAAGTGCGGCTCGAAGGCGGCTTCCGCGCAACCGGTCTCACCCTAGTTCACCGTTGCAACCTCTGGTCTCAGCTTCATTGCATCGCGCAAGCCAATGTTGAGTTCTACGGCGACGAGGTGCGTCGCAGCGACATCGCGCGCGATAGCTACGAAGCGGAAGTCAGCGTTGCGTTCGTCTGGATCTTCTGATTCCCCAACCGCGGACTTACAGCAAGTAGCGCAGCATCGATCGCTGGGCGACGGGGGAATGCGTGACGAGCAGACCGAGCCCGCGGCGCGCCGCCCCGAGCAGCGTCAGAGCCGGATGTAGGTGCCGCTCTTCTCGAGCCCCCGCAGCATCGCCCACGTGATCGCGAAGAACACGGCGAACATCGTGAGCGCCCACCACAGCGGCGAGTCCTTGGGCGCATAGGGGCGCACGAAGTCCTCGACGAGGCCGTGCAGCACATAGCCCGCGAGCGCATTGCAGCCGAGCGTGCGGAAGAGCGGCAGTTCGCGCGCGCGAAGGTCCGCTTGCTGCACAAACGCCGCATACGCGAGCAGCGAGAAACCCGCGCCAAACACGACGTAGGAAGCGCTCGCCGCCTGCTGGCTCATTGTCCACATGTCGCGCGGGTGCCATGGCTCGCACAGTGGCGGCGCCGCGAGCGCGCCACCGTTGGTCAAGCACGACAGCGCATAGCCGATCGTCATTGCGCATGCGCCGACCACGACCAGTTGCCGCGCAGCCGTCGCGGCGCCGACATACTGAATGCGCATGCACGCGAGCGAGCCCGCGAGCATCGGCGCAGTCCACGCGAGGAACCCAAGCGCGCCACCATCGATCACCGCGTTGTCGAGCAACCACGAGTGCCAACCCGCAGCCGACACCGCGACGTGCAGCGCGATCGACATCGACAACCACGCAACTTGCGCGCGCCACGATCGCCCAATCACCGGCAACGTCCACAGCGTGACGACCCCGATGTGAACGAGCGCTTGGAACGGCGACCTGCGCCAGAAGCTCGACACGAAGCCATCGATCCCGTGTTGCTGCAGCGCGTCCCACGTCGCAAAGCGGCCATCGATGCCATGCACCACGAGACCAAGCAGGATCAGCGCCAACGCGCGCCGCACCGCCATCCGCATCGCCTCGCTGTGGCCTGCCTTCTCCGCGTGACGCAAGAATGCCATCCGCATCGAGAAGCCGACCGCGAACAAGAACATCGGCATCACGAGATCCGCGAGGCTGCACCACGTGCGATGGTGGTGAAGCCACGGATGCACGGCCGAGAACCCAGCCAAGAAGTTGACGGCGAACATCGCGGCGACGGTGAAGCCGCGGAACTGGTCGAGCGACCTTAGGCGCTGTGGCTGCGAAGGCTGCATGAACGCGCGACACACTAGGCCGAGCCGGCTGGCCGCGCTCGCTTCCCCCGTCGATCCTCGCGCCCGCTCCACCTATGTTCGTGCCGATGAACCCCAAGCTCCTCGCGCTCGCCTTGTTGCTGCCACTGTGCTCCTGCGGAGCCTTAACCTACGACCTCAGCGACGTGCCGTTCCCCGTGAGCGCGCGGCCCAACAACGAGCTGAAGCAGGAGCCGTTCGAGCTGACCGGCAAGTCAGTGCTTTGGGTCCACGGCCTCGCTGGCAAGGACCAACCGGACGTCGGCGCGATGCTGCGCGAGCACTGCAAGGACAGCGTGGGCGTGTCGGACTTCCGCGTGTCGGTTGGCGCGTCGTTCCATGATTGGTTGCTCACGCATCTTTCGCTCGGATTCGTGCGCATGAAGACCGTGCGCGTGACGGGCCAGAAGCTCACGCGGAAGTAGCGATCGAGCGGCGCACAGCATCGAAGTGTCGGTGCGCCGAACACCATTGACGCAACCCCCCGAGTTGACAGGTCGCGTCGAATACACGACCCTGTGGTATGTCCATTGAGCCCGACTCGGTGCCTGAGGCCGAGATTCCTGAATCCGCGGCGCCTGCCGTTCATCCTTTTGCCGCCGTGCCCGACACGCTGCACGCGGCCCTGGCGCGCAAAGGCTTCGAGAAGCTGACGACCGTCCAACAGGCGCTGCTTGCCGCCGACGACGGGGTTCGCGACCTGCGCATCAGCTCCCAGACTGGCTCAGGCAAGACGGTTGCGATCGGCTTTGCGCTGGCACCCAACCTCCATAACGACCAACGCCGCGGCCCGACGACGCTGATCGTCGCGCCGACGCGCGAACTCGCGGTGCAAGTGCGCGACGAGTTGTCGTGGCTGTTTGCCGACCTGCGCGGCTGCGTGTGCGAAGTCGTGATCGGCGGCGCCAACATCGCGCGCGAACGGCAGCGCCTCGCCAAGCGCCCTGAAGTGCTCGTCGGCACGCCGGGTCGCTTGCTCGACCACATCCGCAACGGCGCGCTCGACCTGTCGTCGGTGCGGCAGCTCGTGCTCGACGAAGCCGACCAGATGCTCGACCTCGGCTTCAAGGACGAGCTCGACGAGATCCTGTCGCACCTGCCCGCAGAACGCCGCACGCACCTCGTGTCGGCGACGTTTGCGCAGGCGGTCGTCGAGTTGGCGGATCGCTTCCAGAATCGCCCGATCCTCGTCGCAGGCCAGAAGCCTGGCGCGGCGCACGCGGACATCGAGCACATCGCGGTGCGCATTCCGGCGCGCGGCCACTTCGCTGCGCTCGTCAACTTGCTGCTCGTCGCCGGCGACGATCGCACGCTTGTGTTCGTGCGCACGCGCGAAGACACGGCGACGCTCGCGGACAAGCTCGCAGCCGACGGATTCACGGCATTGCCAATCAGCGGCGACCTCGCGCAAGCGCAGCGCACGCGCACGCTCGCTGCGTTTAAGCGCGGCGCGGTGCGCACGCTGATCGCAACCGACGTCGCAGCGCGCGGCCTCGACATCAGCGATGTGACGATGGTCGTGCACATCGATCCGCCGATGGACGCGGAGACCTATGTGCACCGCAGCGGCCGAACGGGCCGCGCAGGCCAAAAGGGCAAGAGCGTGATGCTCGCGCTCAAATCGCACGAAGGAAAGCTGCGTCGCATCTACGCGCAGGCGCGCGTGCAGCCGACGTGGGCATGGCCACCGAGCCCGGATGCCGTGATGAAGCGGCAGATGGAGCGCGCGGAGAAGCATGCGACGGCCGCGATCGCAGCGCACACGCTGACCGAAGGCCAGCGCAGCGTGGCCCAGCACCTGTTGCGCGACCGCGATCCGGTGGACGTCGTCGCCGCGTTGCTGATCCAAGCGGGCCAAGGTCCGCGCGAACCGTTCGCGTTTGCCGGCATGCCGATGAGCGCGCCGACCGCACCGACGCCGATTGCACACGTTGCCAAGGCACCGAGCGCGCCAGCGCCAGTTGCTGCGGCTCCTGTCGCGAAGCCCTATGTGGCCAAGGCCCCTGTTGCGCAGGAATCGGTCGATCCAGAGCCAATCGAACAGCAACCCGTTGCTGAGGCAGCGATTGGCCAGCAGCCATCGAACCAAGCGCCCATGGCCAAGACGCCCGCAGCGAGCAAACCCGCGCGCGAGCGGAAGAAGCCGTCGCTGGCCGAGGTCGGCCTGCACGAGACCGAGCCACGCGTGCCCGAAGCGCCCGTTGCGCAACCCCCGAGCGAACTAATGCAGGAGCCCGAGCAGCGCGTCGATCGACGGCCGCTGCCGACGCGGGGCAAGGCGCTCACGCAACCGACGTGGAAGCGCGAACGCGGCCCCGCGGCAGAGCAAGGCGCTGGCGAAGGCGGCGCTGAGCCAGGCTTCTTGCGCTTCTCGATCAACTGGGGACTGCGCGATGGCGCAGACGCTCGGCGCATCCTCGCGCACGTGTGTCGCCGCGGCGGCATCGACAGCCAGATGATTGGCCACATCGAGTTGCGCGGCACGTTGAGCCTGTTCGACGTTCGCACCGAGGCAGCGATTGGCTTTGGCCGCCGCGTGCAGGCGCGCGATCGACGCGATCCGCACCTGCGCATCACGCGATGGCATGAGCGCCAGAAGCCCGATCGCCCCGGTCGCTCGCATGACGCGGGCGACGGCGACTTCGGCAGCTGACCGACGGGATGTGCCAAATTCGTTGCAGGGCCTGCGTGCGCGTCGCGGCGCAGGCCTGATTGCAGCGCGTACACTGGGGAGATCGCGTCGTTCGTCGACGAACTCATTGCGTTGCCCGTGCCTCCGACGGTTGACGGCCTGCGAGGATCCGCCGAGAGTTAGGCGGCCCTCCCCATCCCACCGCTCCCCCATGAACCGATCCCTGGTCTTCGCGCTGCCGGCCATTGCCGGAGCGCTCCTCTGCGCGCCATCTCTCGTCGCGCAGCGCAATGCGATCGTTGGTCGCGACATCCAACTCCAAGACACGTGGGCGCTCCGCGGTTACGTGCGCTCGGGCGCCTATCCCGCCGGCGCATTCGCCGTCGGCGCATGGACGACGTGCTGCAACCCCGGCACGAACGCGATCCCGTTCCAGGCCGCGATGAGCCCCAACCACGGCTACATCCACTTCATCGTCGCGCGCGAAGCGAACGGTCGCTTGGAGCAGATCTCCAACTGGAGCTTCGTGAAGCACACGTTCGGCTCGAGCAATGACCCGAGCCCGTGCGGCAATTGCGCAGGCCCAGGCAACTTCAGCCTCGTCGAAGTTGGCTGCTCCGACACCTACGCGAACTCGCAGGCCGTCAATCACTTTGACCTCGGGCCACCCTCCGAGATCGACCCGTGGCTTGGCACGTGGGATCCGCAGTGCTCGATGTTCGACGCGGGCAACCCAGTGGTGAACCCCGCGCAGGCTTGCGACAACGTGCGCAGCCTCACGAGCCAGCAAGCGTCGCAGCTCAACGCGCAGCTCAACAACCAGATGCGCATCTATGACGCGGACCTCATGGTCCCGGGCGCCAACTACTACTGGCAGGCCGGCTACCTGATCCCGTCGGAAGCGGAGAGCGTGCGCGATAACAACCTCGGCTCGCGCGGCTTCACGCCTGCGTGGAACGGCACGTCGTGGACATTCACCGACGTCCCCAACTTCCAGCAAGGCACGATCCTGCAACGCTGGAGCGGCGCAACGATCACGAGCGCCACGAACGGCACGAACGACGGCCGCTTCTACGTCGCGGTCAAGGTGACGGGCCCCGTCAACGGCAAGTACCGCTACGAGTACGCCGTGCACAACCGCGACAACAAGCGCGGCATGGGCGCGTTCCGCATCCCGATGTGCCCGACCGCGGTCGTCACCAACATCGGCTTCCATGACGTCGACCAGAACCCGCTCAACCAGTGGACTGCGACGCGCGTCGGCGGCGAGATGGTGTTCAGCACGCCCAACAACCCGCTGCGTTGGAACTCGATCTTCAACTTCTGGTTCGATTGCGACGCGGGTCCTGTGACGGGCTCGTCGTTGTCGCTCGACCAGTATGACATCGGCGCGGGCGCTGCGAGCGTGCTCGTGACGGGCACGGCCCCTGGGACGCTCTACAACGAGTATCTCGGCCAAGGCTGCGGCAGCCCGGTCACGCCGAACCTGTTCGCGCAAGGCGTTCCGTTCCGCGCGACGCTCGGCAACGCGACGTTCCAGATGCGCAGCCTCGGCAACCCCGTTGGCGCGCCGTGCGCGATCGCGTTCAGCACGATGCCCGGCACGACGACGGCCGGCGGTTGCACGATCTTCGCCTCCGATGTGGCCGGCATGAACGTGATCGACGTCATGGCCGCGGATCCAGGTGGCGCGATCACGCAGAACCTGCCGATCCCGAACGATCCGTTCCTCGAAGGCCTCAACCTCGATCTGCAGGCCTTCAACATCACGTCGGGCGGAGCATTGCTGGGCACGTTCAACCTCAGCAACGGCATGCGCCTGCGCATCGGCAACTCGACGTCGGCCTGCCCGTGACCTGAGCGCTCCGCAGCGATCGCTGCGGAGAGGCCACTGCTACGCGGCGGCGCGCGGGATACGTTCTCGCGCCCGCCGCCCGCGCTGCGAGCGCTGGCGATCACGCCGCTCGAATCTGCGCATGCGCCACACACTCCTTGCGTCGCTCTCCCTTTCGCTCCTCGTCTGCGGCGCGCTTGCCCAGGACGCCAAGAGGAGCGCGCAGAACGCGCAACCCGCGCTGACCAAGGAGACGGTCGAAGCGATCGTCGACCTCGCGGTCGAGCGCTTTCAGCCCAAGGGCATCGCGGTCGCAGTCGTGAGCAATGGCGAGACGCTCATCGAACTCGGCCGCGGCGTGCGTCACGAAGACGCGCCCGTGACCGCCAACACGGTGTTCAACATCGCGTCGTGCAGCAAGGCGTTCACCGCCGCGTTGCTCGCGCAGCAAGTGAGCGAAGGCAAGCTGAAGTGGTCCGACCGCGTCGTTGACCACGTGCCCGAGTTCAAGATGCAGGACCCGTGGATCACGGCGCACATGACGTTGTCCGACCTGCTGTGCCACCGCTGCGGTCTCGTCACGTTCGCGGGCGACCTGCTGTGGTACGGCTCGGATTACTCCGACGCGGAGGTGCTGAAGCGGCTCGAGAAGCTGCCGATCGTGCAGGGCTTCCGCGATCAGTTCGGCTACCAGAACCTGATGTACATGGTCGCGGGCATCGTGCTGGAGCGCACGACGGGCCGCTCGTGGGAAGACCTCGTCGAGGAGCGCATCACGAAGCCGCTCGGCATGGCGAGCACGCGCGCGAGCGCGCAGCGTTTGCCTAACGACGCAGAACGCGCGACGCCGCACATCGACGGTCACGCTGTCGAGGAGCACGAGTTCACTGCGTGCAAGCCTGCCGCGTCGATGATGTCGTCGGTGCACGACCTCACGCTCTGGATGCGCATGCTGCTTCACGGTGGCGCGCATGGCGATGCCAAGTTGCTCGATGCCGCGGCACTCGCGCAGATGTGGCGGCCATACACCATCCTCGGCGGCGGCCCCGGTGGCGCGGACACGCGCGACTTCCGCAGCTACGGCCTCGGTTGGTTCCTCGCGATCGAACGCGGCAAGAAGCTCGTCGAACACGACGGCGGCATGCCCGGCTTCTTGAGCAAGGTGTCGCTGCTGCCCGCCGACAAGTTTGGCTTCGTCGTGCTCAACAACAGCAACGACGGCGTCCTCAACGAAGCGATCAAGGCAGCACTGCTCGCGGCGCACGCGGGCGAGGATGGCAAGGCGCAGATTGAGCGCTTCGCGAAGATCTACGAGCGCGTGCAGCAACGGGACAAGAACGAGAAGGCCGCGCGTGAGGCGCAGCGTGCGCAAGGCACGAAGCCATCGCTCTCGCTGCAGGACTACGCGGGCCGCTACGAAGACGCGATCTATGGTCCCGCAGAGGTCGTCGTCGATGGCGATGCGCTGCGCGTGACGCTGCTGCCGTCGAAGCGCCGACTGCACGGCGCGATGGCGCACTGGCACCACGACACGTTCCGCGTCGACTTCCCCGATCGCTTCTTGCCGTTCGCGTTGTTCCGCTTCGAACTCGGCACGGACGGCAAGGTCAGCGGGTTCCGCATCGATTGCCCGATCGCGGACTTCGACTTCGCTGCGCTCGACTTCCGTCGCGTGCGCGCAGCGAAGTAGCGCGCATCAGCGGCAGAGCCGCGGCGGCGCGACGTCGAGCACCGTCTTGAGGCCTGGCGTAGCGGCCGCGACGCCGTGCAGGTTGTTGACGAGGATCGCAGCCGTCGCCTGATCGCCGGCGATGCCGCCGTGGAACTTCAGGTGAACGGGCGGCGTGCTGTCGAGCACGACCTCATCGCGCGGATCCGGCGCGCCGACGTACATGCTCAGGTCGAGGTGGACGATCGTCTTGCCGCCCTTCTTGCCGTAGCCGTGGTTGCGGATGCCCGCGACCTGGCCCTTCTCGACAGTCAAGAACTTGGTCACGCGCTGCTCGGTCGCGATCACCGGCTCCACGGTCTGCTCGATCGCATCGACCTCGAAGCCGAGCGCCTTGCTGACGAGCGCGACCGACTCGCGCATGCCGATGTGGCCGAAGCGGCCCGTCGCCATCTGCTGCTCGAACTCCGCGGTCGACAGGCCAGCGCCGACCTTCTTCTGCAGCGGCAAGCGCCGCGTGCCGGCGTCGACGACGCGCGTGCACTTCACGCCCGTCACGTCGAACGTGACCGCGCTCGCGACGATCGCGACGAAGTCCATCGCGTAGCCCGGATTGACGCCGGTGCCGAGCACCGAGATGCCGCCTTGCTTCGCCGCCGCGTCGATGTCCTTCGCGATCTGCGCGTGCTGCATCTCGGGCACCAGCAACTCCTCGGTCGACGACACGACGTCGACGCCGCACTTCGCCGCGAGCAGCAGTTGGTCCTTCACCACCGGCATGAACGACGACGTGCAGTGCAGCATCGCGTCCGGCTTCCATTCCTTCAGCGCCGCTTCGGCATCGCCGCGCACGAGCACGCCGGTCTTCCTGCCGAGTTCGAGCAGGTCGCCAAGGTCCTTGCCGACCTTGTTGGGATCGACGTCGATCGCGCCAACGAGCTGGATCGACTTCTTGGAAAGGGCAAGGCGCGCAGCGGCGAGGCCGATCGGGCCAAGTCCGAACGAAACGACGCGGAGGGTCTGAGTCATAGGGGGCGAAGAGTCTAGGGACCGCCCCGGAAAGCGCGAGCGGCCCAGGGCCCGGGACCGCGGCAGACGGCTACTTCGCGAGCGCCGCTTCGATCGCCTTGCCGTCAAACCAGCCCGTGCGAGCGCGCACCACGCCGTCGACGCCGACCGCGATGCCGACGTTGGGCGCGCGGCCGAGCGCAATCCACGCCGCGTCGTCCATCGCGTCCACGAGCACGGTCGTGCCATTCGCCAGCGTCTTTGCGTAGCGCCGCGCGAGCTCGAGTCGCTCTTCGAGCGTCGTCGGCTGACGCACGAGCACGTCATCGGCCTCGTTCTGCTGCGGCACCCATTCGACGCCGGTGTAAGGACACGCATCGGACTTGGGATGCGCATCGATCGTGTAGACCATGACCACGACCGCGCGATCGCCGAGTCGCTGCTGCATCGCCGCAACTTCGCGCTGCTGCCTGCGCGCGACGTTGCACGTCAGCGAACAGGTGACCAGCGCCATCGACCGGCCTGAGCGGAGCGTGTCGAGGTCGACGGGCGATCCATCAAGCGACCGCAACGCGAGCTTCGGCAGCGGTTGCCCTGGCTGAACGCCGGCGGCATCGAAGATCGCCTTGGCTTCCGCCATCGACACGGGCTTCTCGAACACCGGCGCGTGTGTGGGGCGAACTTCTGCCGTGCGCTCCGCTGGCGTTGGAGTCGGCGACGGCGCGCTGCAGGCGACGGCGAACAGCAGGGCAAACGGGAGCAAGGTCTGCATGGGCAAGGTTGGACGCGAGGCGATTGGCATCGCGCCGGAGGATGCTCGCCGTCTGGCGCACCGCAACCAAGGGACCTGCATTCGTTTCGCGGCACGCCCCGGACAACGCCCGAATCCACGGCGAGCCGCATCGCGTTGCGCGCGAACGATCTTGTCCCGTTGGCCCCAGCCATCGGCTGGCCTAACCTCCTCGCCTCCA
>JACCDO010968592.1_pt1 | contig 13617 bp, 6 predicted proteins | sample 7446101 | NCBI WGS metagenome assembly JACCDO01 (sample SAMN15323440, study PRJNA562643) | freshwater metagenome | isolation source: river surface water | place: USA:Blue River Watershed | collected 2017-08-16
ACCATCACGACGACCAACAGGACAACCAACCCGGCAGCCCAGTAGACAACCCACTGGACAACCAACTGGACAGCCTAGTAATCAACCATCATCTCGTCCAAGTAGACAACCTACATCACAACCATCATCCCTTCCTACCTCACAACCATCAATGCAACCGTCAACAGAGCCTACTTCACAACCAAGTAGTCAACCAAGTAGTCAACCTAGTAGTAAACCAAGTGCACAACCATCTCGGCAACCAACTGGTAAACCTACCGGACAACCAACAAGGCAACCATCAATGCAACCAAGTAGTCAACCAAGTGCACAACCATCCCGTCAACCAACATCTCGACCATCATCCCAACCATCGAGACAACCAACTGGTAAACCAACTGGTCAACCATCAAACCAGCCATCTTCACAACCATCTTCACAACCATCAGCTAAGCCTTCGAGTCAACCATCAAGTCAACCAACATCAGAGCCTACTTGCCAGCCAACAAGTAAACCAAGTGGCCAACCATCAAGTCAACCAACATCAGAGCCCACTTGCCAGCCATCTTCACAACCCTCTAGACAACCAACAGGTCAACCTAGTAGACAACCTTCTGGACAACCAACAGGTGAACCATCTACACAACCGTCATCACAACCATCAGCGGTACCCTCAAGTCAACCAAGTGCACAACCAAGTACACAACCAACTGGTCAACCATCAAGGCAACCAACTGGGCAACCAACTGGTCAGCCAAGTAGACAACCTTCATCACAACCTAGTAGTCAGCCAAGTAGACAACCTTCATCACAACCTAGTAGGCAACCAACGTCAGTACCAAGTAGCGTACCATCAAGTCAACCAAGTAGTATCCCATCATCATTGCCAACTTGTCAACCAACAGGAGTACCAACTGGTCAACCTTCAAGTCAGCCAACAAATCCGACATCACAACCTACTAGTCAACCAAGTCGTCGACCAACAATGCAACCATCAAGTCGACCAACAACGCAACCATCAAGTCAACCAAGTAGTCTACCAACCATGCAACCATCAAGTCGACCAACAATGCAACCATCTAGTCAACCAACAAGCAGTCCTACAAGACAACCAACAGGTCAACCTACGTCAAGACCAAGTACAAATAAGCCTTCAAGTAGACCCACATCCGAACCATCTAAATATCCTACTACAACCCACCCAACTCGCCCAGGTGACACCAATAAACCAACAGAAAGACCTACATCACATCCTACATTGAATCGCAACGATTATGCTGACAACGCGGTGTACCAATGGTACAACAGAAACCTTACTTACTTCGAGCAAACAGGATCTACCTTGACATACGGATCATTCTTCTACAAAGGTATCATCATCGATGGCACGTGCAACACATGGGACCAGTTCATCAACACCCAGTTATCACTACCTTTTGATGGTATTAAATTTGATAAAATCGTTGGATTATTTAAATATTACGACTTTGTAAAGCGCACGACCACGTATACACAGCATACTTGTAGTCAGAACAGTGTCGTTGAAAATCTCATGCAGAACCTGAAAGATCACACCGACTATGTCGCTGTTTGCGACGGTAACTACTGGAGAACTTACCAATGCAGTGGGAACATCATCTTATGTGTCAATTGCCGTAAAAATTGTGGTTATAAATGTCCTAGTAGTCAAGTAGCACTGTTAAATCCCTGCGTGGATGACACATGTGACCAGTACGTTGCAGCGGGATCACTGATTAATATTAAGTACTCTTATGAGATCCTTTACCCGCGTTTCCTAGCTCCTTACAACTACACGGCTGCCACCAATAGCAGTATCACCTTGTCGTTGAACATATCAAGTATCGGTATCATTACTTGCGCCGCGTTCGACAAAACATCCAAGATTACCCTGACATCTACTGCGGATATAGATGACTATGGATATAAGTTGAACTACTTCAACTCAAGTGTGAACATAACGTCGTATTTGGTAGAGCTGACTATACTCGACTTGTCTCCTACTACTACTTACAACGTGTACTGCTACACATCTGATTACAAAGCAAATATTATGCCACTAAGTGAAGTGAAAGAGTACAGCATCGATGTCACCACTGGTTGCTGCCGCCAGCTGTCCCTAATAACCGAGCCAGCTATAGTGCAATATGTTTCGGGTAGTGGTAGAAGTGAAACCCCGTTTTATGTACAGTTAGATGCTATTCCTTATGGAACAGTGACTATATCACTAGCAGTATCACTAGTTAGTTGCACCACCGGTGTAAAGATATCCGGATTTGCTAATGCTGTTCCATCAACATTTGAATTCACTTCAAAATCAGCTTCATTACGTGGAACTTTTGTTATAAGGTCTTCCGTTGGCTGCGTGACTATCACAGCTAGTGCATCAGGGTTTTCAGATACTTATCTCAGTGCGAGTACTAGAATTGTGACACAAAACCTTCGATTATCACCGCCACTTCCTGCATTGTTATCAGCTCAAATATCAGACGACGGCTTGCTGTTATACAACACCTTCAGCACCGACACAAACCGGGCTGCCAACTACATGTCCGAATTTGACAGCAGCTTTAACTGTTCTAAATTGATAATTTTCGATGGATCAAATAGTGCCACTTGCAGATGGACTAGCTCCAAGCAGTTGGTAGCGCAGTTAAGTAGTGTGGATGGTTTACTAAGTTCCAATAACCAAGTCACACTTCTAAAGAACCGTGTACAAGCGCAGTGTGTAGTGAACCAAAACTGCTTCTCATACAACTATGTTGATCGCTCCACGGTGTATGCGCTCTTCCCTGTCAACCCCATATCCCCAGTGGTGGAGTTGAAAGCCACGCGGATAGTGTCTAAATGCGACGACTTCACCATTGATCCCACATCATCCTATGGTAATATAGGCAGTGCTTGGACTGAAGTTGAGTGGTATGTCGATGGTTACAACTCCACAGCTCTTGAGGAGTACTTACAAGCTCATTATAAGACTACTGACGAGCCAGTGGTGATACCAAACGAATTCTTGCATGCAATCGACAGCAGCATTGGAGCTACTGGCAAGTATACCTTCTACTTGAAACTAACGAATATCTTTGACCAGAGCACCATCAACTCCGTCTCCGTCACCGTGTCATCGCTGAACATACAGCCAACTATTACATTGAGTGTAGGATCAACTATGAAAAGGTACATGAATGAAACTTTACGTGTAACTGCCATTGCGGCTATTCCACAGTGTTCAGGTCAATCACGGACGACAAAGATTGGGTATACATGGAAGCTATTCAAAGATGGATCCTTGCTTACAGATGCAGTGACAACATCGAATGACGCCAAGGTATTCGTTATACCTGCGCATGATGAGTACTTCACTGATAAGTCAGCGTTGTATGTCCTACAAGCTGTTGCAACAGTTGATGATGGAAGTAATGTTGCTTCTACCTTCAGTAAGGTATCAATACAACTAGGTTCTTGTGGTGTTACTGCAACAATTGCCGGGGCTGAGTACAAGACTATCACCCAGAGCAAAGCGATTAAACTTGACGCCACCAGCAGCTACGACATTGATTACCCAAGTAAAGGTGTTGATGACCTGTCTTTCACCTGGACTTGCGTGACATATCATCCAAGTTATGGCCAAGTATGTGACAATTTACCATTCCTTAACACATCAACACTCACGTTAAAGGCGTACTCATTAACTGCGTCATATACGTATCAAGTAAGTGTTGTAGTAAAAAATAATGCGGGTAGTAATGCCATCACATCAACATACTTGAAAGTAACCGCAGATACTGTTCCAACTGTTAGTATTACGCAAGTCAACACCAAGTATAATCCTACCGAGAAAGTTATTATATCCGGTACAATAACAGGAACCGAGTCCATGATCACCACGTGGACGCTGCCAACAGGTAACATTACAGCTAGAGGTCTCAAGTATTACGACATGCTTGCGTATAATCCCAGCATGGCTATGACCCCATTGTCGTCATCGTTCTCGCCTGGTACATACACCGTGCAACTCACCTTGAGTCCGAACTATTTTGTTGGAGGATTGTCTTATACTTTTTCATTATCCACTGCATATGCTGTTGCAAAGGATGACGATGCAGGTAGTTATCCTACTTCCATCTCCAAGGTTACTATCACCATGAACACGCCGCCATATGATGGCAGCTTAAGTATAACACCATCAACTGGGTTAGCATTGAATACCTCGTTCACTCTGCGTACTATCAAGTGGGTGGATGATGCCGATGACTACCCGCTTATGTACTCCTTTGGTTACTACCGCGTGAGTATGGACTATGACAAGACTATCATCAGATCCAGTGACACCATCCACTACACATCCACCTATCTAGCCGTTGGACCAGATTCAACTAACTACTACTATAAATGCTTTGTTGAAGTAAGTGATAAGTATGGTGCAGCAGGTAGTAAAACAGTTGATGTTCAAGTCAACCTCGTAAGTAGTAGCGCATTCAAAACAGCCTTCAATAACACCTTGAATTACGCATTTATAGCTGACGATAACAACCAAGTTAGCCAGGTAGTTGCTGCAGCATCGCAATTCTTGAACTATGTTGAATGCATGAATGCACCCTCTTGCACGTTACTGAATCGACAGAGTTGTCGGGATAAGGCAGACACCTGCGGACCTTGCTTGGATGGCTACTACGGCGTCTCTGGTGATGCAAATACTTATTGTTCTAAAGCAGGCGCACTTGGTGGTGAAAGTTGTGTGCGAAGTACCGACTGTATCTCTGGCTCCTGCAAGACTGACCGGACATGTGCATACCCAATGAAATCTTGCCCTAACGATTGTTACGACACTTTAGGAGTGTGTACTTACTACTCCTTCAACGGTCAACAGCTGGACTCATGCCGCGATGATGACACACGTTGTTACGCAGTATGTGAGTGTAACAAAGGAAGGTATGGTAAGGACTGTAAGCTATCTAGTTACTCATTAGTGTTGAACCAACAATACCGTGAGAAGCTATGCACAAGTATAAGCAAAATCATTGACTCTCAAGACGTCACTGCGGATGTGATCATATCCCGCGCAACATCAATAGCTGACATTATGCTGGATATATCTCAAATCACTGACGACGCCTTGTCTACCTGCGCTTCAGTCTTACTTACAACCGTTAATAACAACCTAGACTATATCGGATCCGATACCAGCGCAGTAGCCGTTATAAACAAAGCACTGTCGAATGTCTTGGCTTTTGGTAATAGTTTATCTGATGGGATGTTGAGTGATATCTCGGATTGCATCGACAACATAGTTAGCAGGTCGCAGAGGTACATGGCTATCGATGAGCCACCGCAGACATATGTAACTGAGAACATGCGACTAACAACAGCTGTTGCATCCATAGCAGACTTGGGTTATGCGAATTATTCCACAGCTCAAAGCGAATTAGAACTATATTCAGAAGTGACAGTACCGTCGATAGCTTTTGATGGAGGTGATGGTGTCACCGGTGCGTTGGGTGTAACCGTTGTACAGATGACTAGTAATCCCTATGGCATCCGCACGAACGCGTCATTTGTTGGGGTATCAACTGTCGTTTACGACGGTACTTCTCCATCAAGTCGTCGAAGACTCTCTACTCCTACTACTATCAACATGTATATCAAGACAATCAACGATGTAGCCGTTGATTACTCTGATGTTTTATATCCCAGTAAAGTAGTCTACCAATGCAATGAAACCAAGTCATTTGAACCCTATGAGTACACCGGTACATGCCCCGAATGGCCTGATTTCACCATCAAATGCCCCGGGACGAAGGGATACTACACCATTGCATGTCCTGGTCGACGTCGTGTCGGTACTTGCCTAGTTTACGATGAAACCACCAAGCAATTGAGTGAAAATAACTCATCTTGCACTGCTGTTGCCTATGACGACTTGACCACTACCTGCAAGTGTTCCAACTTGGTAAATCACAGAAGACTAGCTAGTAGCAGTGCTTTCTTATACTTTTCATCATCTTATAAGATCTATCGCACTACATTCGGCCAGGTGTGGACACAAGGACCCATCTTACCCAAGGTGAAAGAAAACACGTTGATATTGAGTGCGTTAGGCGGGATTATTCTTATCTTCGCCGCGGGAGTGTGTGGTTACTCTTATTTAGACTGGCGAGAACTACGTCGAGCTGCTTTTAGAAAGATGTTAGACACTGATAAGAGTATACGTACAGTACAAACATTTTTTGATTCAATTTTCCCTGTTGAATTTAAACAAGGTCAATGGCATATGATCTACTGGCATTGGTTACAGCTGGAGCACTCATGGCTATGCTTGGTGTTGCCATACCGGTCGGATCGTGAGTTCCGCAGTGCTAAGTGGGTGTTGTGTATGTGTAAATTGATTGTATTCTTGTTCCTTAACACAGTAATTGCTTACTATTTCTATAGTGATGACGGTACTTGTGAAGCAGTAACAACCAAGCGAGAGTGTGATGTTACCTACTCACCACTTGATGTACGACTTATATGTAATTGGCGCAGGGATTTGAACTATTGTATGTATCAACCACCTACCTTGGATGTACAGACAACTATTTCTATTGCCGTGGTTGTAACGGCTATCGCGGTCCCAATCAACCAGTTCATTGAGTGGATGTTGTCGCATATTATGGTGTTGATCAAGTACCGCGCAGATAAAGTAAGAAGTAAAATTGTACCAAATTTATTACAAAATGAGAAAGATAACAACTTAGTAGTACAAGCTAATGAGGATGAGAATGACAAGGATCCCGAGTACACCAGCAGTCCCAACCGCCGCAATAACAACAGCAGCAACAACAACAAGCAGTTAGAGAATAATGATGTAGTTATTAGTAAGGATGAGTTTGCACTTGCACAGACGTACCGGTCTAACCTCCTACGTGGTGCGCGGTTAGATAAAGCTCAAAAAACAATGGATTTTGTATTACCTAGTGAAGAAGCAAGTATGATCCTCATGCAAGCAGAAGCAGATGCCGAGAAAACACAAAATCATATGATTTTCAAAGGAGCCGTTGATAATTTCTCATTCAAACAATTACGTTATGGTTTTACTGGTACTCACTCACCTACTCACTCATCTAGTCACTCACCTAACCACCTACTCACTCACCTACTCACTCACCTACTCACTCACCTACTCACTCACTCACTCACTCACTCACTCACTCACTCACTCACTCACTCACTCACTCACTCACTCAGGTAAATCATTTAAAAAAGAAGAAATTATCCAACGGCTCTATGAAAGTAGAAAAACCGCAGATTATATCCGCAGTGAAGTCGAGCGGCTGGAAAATTCCGAAGACCGCGAGAAATTTCTCATGAAGCAATTTATTATTGACAATTTTACCGGTTACCGTCGTGAAATCGTTCGAAGATTTCTTATGAAAGGTTTCGAGTCAGTTCACTACGCAACTCGGCGCAGCCTTGCTCGTGTTGCTTCGGTGGTGATGCTACCGGCGTTGCTACTGATTATGTTGGTGGTTATCTATACTTACAACCTTACTATTGGATCGCGTGCCACAGAAATGTGGTTGTTAGTAGTGATTATATGCTTATTAGAAGATATTTTCTTCTTAGAACCATTGAAAATATGGATCCGTTGGATAGTTATGACATCAACTTGCGGTCCTGACCTGCGTAATATATTCACCTGGTTGAAGTTGCGAGGTAGAATAGTGTTGATGCGTACTCACGGGGTAATGCGGGATAGTAACTCATTAATTCAACACTTTAATCCCGCTTGCCGCGCATCCCGCATGTTCCCATCCCTACCTATAAGTCGGTTCCTCATGACACTCAGTGATTTTGATATCCCGTTACGCAAGAAATATTCAATATTAGGACTTCCCGTCTTTCTTGTGTCAACAATTCTCTTTGTAACGGCAAAATTCCCAGTACATTTACAAGATATATCAATCCATATGTTGACATGTATCTGTTTTAATCTGATAATTTTGTTCCTACAAAACCTCGGTGAGAGTAACCCAACGGCTATGATCCTTATCATCCTTGTCATTGTCTTCGGGATCCTTGGAAGAGAAGCTGTTATACATGGAACAGCATATTATAAACACTTAGTACGTGAAGCAATAGCTCGTGAGAATATGTTTGATGACCTCGACGACCTAGGCAGCAAAGAAGGGAAAGAAGACGATGAATCCATGACTTTTGCTGAGAAACCAGTTGATTTTGGGTCTTATGACACCTCTTTCTTGAGTAAATATGCGAAAATTATGAAACCAATAAGAAAAAAAAGAGTACCAGGTAGTAAATATGGGGTTCACGCGACACTTGACGGGGATTCGGTGCTGGACTCGGAGTTAGACTCACCTGTAAAGCATAAGAAATCACCGTTATTTCCCAAGGTATCGAATGGTGTTTCAGATATTGATGATGACCGTTTAACAGCAGCAGAGAATACAAGTAATACGGTGTTAGTAGAACACTTTGGTACCGGAGGTCCTGAGGATGATAATTCAATAACAAATGATGAACAGTTAAGTAACTATCAGTCTCAAGTTCAATATAGTAACACACCAACATTCCAACCGTTGCGTATCATCACGGGACCACCTATTCTCTCAAGAAGTGATATGATAGTAGGACCCGCAGTGGGACGGCAAATCCCTCAAGCTATACAATTAGCAGCAAAAAATAATGAAACACTTGCTGATATAAATAATTTTAGTCATATGGATATTGATGCGTTGTCGTTTACTACAGCTGGTGGTGGTGCAGCAAAGTACAGAGCACCACCTGCATCATTACCACCATCCTATGTATCAAAGCGTCCGGGATTACCACCATTAAGTTCAATCCGTGACAGTGATTCACTTGCATCAATGACAGAAATGTATCCACAACTCCCTCAAGTAATAGAAAATGAACAAGAAACAAAGGAAGATCACACCTCTAACAATGAAGAAATACCACGTATTCGTCGCAAGAATAACGATCGAAATCGGACTCGTAGTGGTCATCGCGAGAGACAATATCGTGGTTATAGTGATGATGAAGGTATCACTAACTTACGTGATCGTAGTAGTAAAGAGCGCGAGAAAGAACCACGTGCAAGAACTGAACAAGTTGAACAAGTACGCAGTAATAACACCATGTCAGTGTCAAGACTACAAGATAAACTACCTCCATTACAAGAAATTGATGAGACTTACACACGTAATCGTAGTCGTCGACGAGGTCAATCTAGTCGAGGTAGAAGCAATGATGTAGTTGCAGATGGAGAGGTTGGACCCGGTGCACAGTCATCCAAGTACTTACAAGCACGTGCAAATACCACGAATCCTGTAGCAAGTACTGTAAGAAATACGAATTATCTTGAGATTAACGGGGATTTGTCCATGTCGCCGTTAATTGACTCACTTATTCCTTCCGCAACCGAGTCTCCGAGCAGATTATCGCAGTCGGCAGCAGAAGGACATACTCAAAGATTTCCTATGTGGCATTAGTAGTAGCCACTATGTGTTAGTATAGTTAATAGTGTAAATTGTGTAATTAATAAGTTACCCATAGAGAGTTGTTTATCTTGTTCAGGAGTATAACCTGTGTCGCTCTGAGGTACCGTTAGAGGGAGTAACTGACTTCGTTGATTGTTTGCTACTTACTTACATTAATAACATTTATACTAATGATGTGAAACCTCGTAAATTATTCTTTCTGGTCGTTGGTAGTCTTGTTGGAGGTCGGGAAGTAGGTTGTCTTGTTGGTTGTCTGGAAGTTGGTTTACCTGTACTTGGAGATGTAGGTTCTCTAGTTGGAGGTCTGGAGGTAGGGAGTCTAGTTGGAGGTAGGGAGGTAGGGAGTCTTGTAGGTTGCCTGGATGTTGGTTTTAGAGTAGGTTTAAAAGTTGTTGGTGATCTTGATGGTTCTCTTGTAGGGCTACGCGATTGTTGTTTATTCGTTGGTTGTGATGAGGGTTGACCACTAGGTTGTCTACTAGGTTGTCCTGTAGGCTGTCTACTAGGCTGACCACTAGGTTGTCTGGTTGGCTGTCTACTTGGCTGGCCAGTAGGTTGTCTCGACGGTTGCCTTGTAGGTTGTGATGTGGGTTGCCGACTCGGTTGACTACTTGGTTGTCTCGACGGTTGCCTTGTAGGCTGAGATGATGGTTGTCGACTTGGTTGCCTACTAGGTTGTGATGATGGTCTTCCTGATGGACTCGTAGGATATACACTCGGTTGACCGGTAGGTTGCCTAGTAGGCTGAGATGATGGAAGAATAGTAGGTACTATCGTTGGTTGACCAGACGGTTGAGAAGAAGGCTGCCTTGTAGGTTGCCTACTTGGTTGACTACTAGGTTGCCTACTAGGTTGCCTAGTAGGCTGAGATGATGGTTGACGACTTGGTTGACCACTAGGTTGCCTAGTAGGTTGTCTTGTGGGTTGATTACTTGGTTGCCTGCTTGGTTGACCCGTTGGTTTACTGCTCGGCAACAGTGAAAATGACGGCGAAGTCGTGGGTTGACCACTAGGTTGTCTTGTCGGTTGACCACTAGGTTGACCAGTTGGTTGTCTTGTCGGTTGCCCACTTGGATGATTTGTTGGTTGCCCACTTGGATACATCGATGGACGAAGTGTGGGTTGACTACTAGGCTGGTTACTTGGTTGCCTCGATGGCTGACCAGTAGGTTGACGACTAGGTTGACTACTAGGCTGCCTACTTGGTTGCCTCGATGGCTGACCAGTTGGTTTTCTCGTTGGCTGTCCTGATGGACTAGATGATGGTTGCATTGACGGTTGACCTGACGGCTGCCTAGATGGCTGTCTAGTAGGTTGGCCGGTTGGCACTCTTGTAGGTTGACCACTAGGTTGTCTACTTGGCTGTCTAGATGGCTGCCCACTTGGTTTTCTACTAGGTTGCCTCGTTGGTTGACCAGTTGGATTTCTCGATGGCTGTCCTGATGGCTGAGATGATGGTTGCATTGACGGCTGATTTGATGGTTGCCTACTTGGTTGTCCACTGGGTTGATTAGTAGGTTGCCTAGATGGTTGACTACTTGGTTGCCTACTTGGTTGTGATGATGGTTGAGACGATGGCTGCCTTGTAGGCTTACTAGATGGTTGTCTACTTGGTTGTCCTGAAGGCTTACTAGATGGTTGCCTACTAGGTTGCGAAGATGGTTTGCTTGATGGTTGCCTACTTGGTTGAGAACTAGGCTGCCTAGTTGGTTGACCTGTAGGCTGATTAGATGGTTGCCTACTTGGTTGAGAGCTAGGCTGCCTACTTGGTTGCCCTGTTGGTTTCGATGATGGTTGTCTACTAGGTTGTGACGATGGCTTACTTGATGGTTGTCTCGTTGGTTGCCTAGATGGTTGTCTTGTCGGTTGGCCACTAGGTTGTCTACTTGGTTGCCCCGATGGCTGCCGGGTTGGTTGCCTTGTAGGTTGCCCCGATGGCTGTCTAGTAGGCTGACCACTAGGTTGCCGTGTTGGCTGTCTACTTGGCTGCCCTGATGGCTGCCTTGTTGGTTGTCTTGATGGCTGGCCAGTTGGTTGTCTCGATGGCTGCCTTGATGGTTGACTAGTAGGCTGTCTACTTGGTTGACCTGATGGTTGACTTGATGGTTGAGTTGATGGTTTACTTGATGGTTGGCCAGAAGGTTGCATAGATGGCTGCGATGATGGTTGTGTTGAAGGACAAGATGATGGTTGTGATGATGGTTGCATTGATGGTTGGATTGTCGGTTGTCCTGTTGGTACTCTAGATGGTTGACCTGTTGGTTGCCTAGTAGGCTGTCTACTAGGTTGACCTGTTGGTTGCCTAGTTGGCTGTCTACTAGGTTGCCCTGTTGGTTGCCTAGTTGGCTGTCTACTAGGTTGACCTGTTGGTTGCCTACTAGGTTGACCTGATGGTTGTGATGATGGTTGATTTGATGGTTGACCTGATGGTTTACTTGTAGGTTGCATTGTAGGTCGGGATGATGGTTGTGTTGTTGGTTGCATTGATGGACGACTACTAGGTTGACTTGATGGTCGGGATGATGGTTGTGTTGTTGGTTGACACGAAGGTTTACTCGTGGGTTGTCTTGATGGTTGTCTTGAAGGCTGGGATGATGGTTGGCGTGATGGCTGAGAAGATGGTTGTCGTGATGGCTGAGAAGATGGTTTACTACTTGGTTGTCTACTTGGTTGCCCAGTGGGCTGTCCTGTGGGTTGTCTACTTGGTTGTGCTGTAGGCACGCGTGAAGGCTGAGCTGATGGTTGAGAGGATGGTTGTCGTGAGGGTTGAGCTGATGGTTGTGATGATGGTTGACTAGATGGTTGAGAGGATGGTTGTCTACTTGGTTGCCCAGTGGGTATCCCGGTGGGTTGTCTACTTGGTTGTGCTGTAGGCACGCGAGAGGGTTGTCCAGAAGGTTGTGATGTTGGTTGACAACTTGGTTGCGATGTTGGTTGCCTTGTTGGTTGCCCAGAAGGTTGTGATGTTGGTTGCCGTGATGGTTCTGATGTTGGTTGTGATGTAGGTTGTCCAGTAGGTTGAGAAGTTGGTTGAACAGACGGTTGAGCTGATGGTTGTGATGTTGGTTGACAACTTGGTTGCGATGTTGGTTGCCGTGATGGTTGACCAGATGGTTGCATTGTTGGTTGTGATGATGGTTCGGATGTTGGCTGTGATGTAGGTTGTCCAGTAGGTTGAGCAGATGGTTGACTAGATGGCTGACCTGATGGTTGCGAAGAAGGTTGACTAGATGGTCGTGATGTTGGTTGCCTTGATGGCTGGGAAGATGGTTCACTTGATGGCTGGGAAGATGGTTGCGATGATGGTTGCGAAGAAGGTTGACTAGATGGTCGTGATGTTGGTTGATTAGATGGCTGACTAGAAGGCTGTGATGTTGGTTGACTTGATGGTTCACCGGATGGTTGACTTGATGGCTGGGAAGATGGTTGATCAGATGGCTGGGAAGATGGTTGCATTGTTGGTAGACTAGATGGCTGACTAGAAGGCTGTGATGTTGGTTGACTAGATGGTTTACTACTTGGTTGACTAGATGGCTGGGAAGATGGTTGCATTGTTGGTTGACTAGATGGTTTACTACTTGGTTGACCTGTTGGCCTTCTACTTGGTTTACCTGTTGGCTGTGACGTTGGATTACTTGATGGTTGCATTGTTGGTTCACTAGATGGTTGCACTGTCGGTTGACCTGTAGGTCGCGATGTAGGATGACTACTAGGTCGACTTGTTGGTTTTGACGTTGGTTGACCTGTAGGTCGCGATGTAGGATGACTACTAGGTCGACTTGTTGGTTTTGACGTTGGTTGACCTATAGGTCGTGATGTAGGTCGCGATGTAGGATGACTACTAGGTCGAACTGTTGGTACTTCAGTCGGTACAGCAGTAGGTACCGCAGATGGAACCTCAGTTGGCACAGCAGATGGCACTTCAGTTGGCACAGCAGTTGGTATCGCAGATGGAACCTCAGTAGGCACTTCAGTTGGCACAGCAGATGGCACTTCAGTTGGTATATCTGTAGGCAACATTGTGGGGTCAATAGGCATCTCTGTTGGTTCTTGCGAGAGAGATGGATACAACCAAAGCAATGCCACAATCAACCACAAGAGTGTTGTCGTCATCGAT
>JACCDO010748347.1_pt1 | contig 13616 bp, 15 predicted proteins | sample 7446101 | NCBI WGS metagenome assembly JACCDO01 (sample SAMN15323440, study PRJNA562643) | freshwater metagenome | isolation source: river surface water | place: USA:Blue River Watershed | collected 2017-08-16
GGCGCACAAAGGTTCCCTCAGCCTGGACGGAAATCAGGCGTAGAGCGTATTGGCAGAAGGGAGCTTGACTGTGAGACTAACAAGTCGAGCAGGTGCGAAAGCAGGTCAAAGTGATCCGGTGGTACCGCATGGAAGGGCCATCGCTCAACGGATAAAAGGTACTCTAGGGATAACAGGCTTATCCCGCCCAAGAGTTCACATCGACGGCGGGGTTTGGCACCTCGATGTCGGCTCATCACATCCTGGGGCTGTAGTAGGTCCCAAGGGTTCGGCTGTTCGCCGATTAAAGTGGTACGCGAGCTGGGTTCAGAACGTCGTGAGACAGTTCGGTCCCTATCTGTCGTGGGCGCAGGAAATTTGAGAGGATCTGACTCTAGTACGAGAGGACCGAGTTGGACGAACCTCTGGTGCTCCAGTTGTTCCGCCAGGAGCAGTGCTGGGTAGCTAAGTTCGGAGCAGATAACCGCTGAAAGCATCTAAGTGGGAAACTGACCTCGAGATAAGATTTCCCAGGGGGTTAACCCCTGTAAGGGTCGTTGTAGACTACAACGTTGATAGGCCCGAAGTGTAAGCACGGTAACGTGTTCAGCTAACTGGTACTAATCGCCCGATTGGCTTGCATAAATCTTTTGTTTGAAAACTTGTTTGGAATACAATGCCAAACATGACTTCAGCATTACGATTGAGTGGCAAAAAGACTCACAAGGCTTTGTGGGTTGCCAGCTAATATTTTTTCGAATTAATTACTTGTACTCTTAGTCTAATCTCTAAGATGTTTGACCTAAATTGAATTTCAATTTGGGGTGTCCATAGAGCGAGGGAAACACCGGAACCCATTCCGAACTCCGAAGTTAAGCCTCGCATCGGCGATGGTACTGCAGGGGCAACCTTGTGGGAGAGTAGCACGATGCCCCTTTTTTTTTAGCCGGCTGTAAGACTTATTTTTTAAATAAGTTTTACAGCCGGTTTTTTTTGTTTTTAAATCGGAGTTTAGATGGATCAAAAAACTAATTTCAATTGGCCCAAAGAACCTTGTGATTCTGAAGTTGCGCGCAAAGCAATTCGTCAAACAATTTTAGAACAAATTTATTTAGCTAAATCTGGTCATCCAGGTGGCTCTTTATCTCTAGTCGAAATTCTTTCGGCTATTTTTTCGGAAAACTTTGAGCACACACCCCAAAATCCTGAACGACCTGACCGTGATAGATTGGTTCTATCAAAGGGCCATGGAGTTCCAGCTCTATACAGTTTTCTAAGTTACCTAGGGTATTTTCAGCCTAAGGAACTGCGAGGACTAAGGCAGCTTGGTCATTTTCTACAAGGACATCCTGATAAAAATAAATTTCCACTCATGGAAACTTCAACTGGAAGCCTAGGACAGGGAGCCTCTGTGGCACTCGGTCTGGCTCTTGGACTTAGATTGTCTTTTTTAAATAAAGAAATTCCCAGACTACCAAAAGTTTATGCTGTGCTTGGCGACGGCGAAATACAGGAAGGTCAGATTTGGGAATGTTTAATGGCCGCAGGAAAATTTAAACCAGGAAATCTAATCTTTATTTTGGATCGCAACAGAGGACAAATAGATGGTCCTGTTGATGAAATTATGGATTTAGATCCTTTAGATGAAAAAATAAGATCATTTCGATGGAATGTTCATTCTATAGATGGTCACAACGTGGAAGAATTTAAAAAGAAATTATCGAGTTTGGAAATTACGCCAAACGGTCGGCCACATTTTATTATTGCCAACACAGTTAAAGGAAAAGGTATTTCTTTTATGGAGCATCCAACAGCCTGGCATGGTGTTGCGCCCAAAAAAGAAGAACTAGATAAAGCGTTGAATGAACTTTTCGACAACACAGACGGAAAACGACCCTTTGGAGCGCTGGTGTAATATATGTTTGACGTATTTGAAAAAGAACAAAAACCTAAAGCATCGAGATTAGCGTTTGGAGAAGAGCTGGCGAGACTGGGCGAGCAAGATAAAAGAGTTGTGGCCCTAGATGCTGACTTGTCGAAGTCCACGCGAACCGATTTATTTGCTAAGAAATTTCCGGATAGATTTTTCAACATGGGAATTGCTGAAGCAAATATGATTGGCGTTGCAGCGGGTTTGGCAAATTCTGGCTATGTGCCATTTGCTGCGAGTTTTGGTTGTTTTTTGACCGGCCGCTTTGATCAGGTCCGAATGTCGGTTTCGTTTGCGGGAGCTAATGTAAGGCTTGTTGGAACCCATGCTGGTGTTGGTATTGGTGAAGACGGGCATTCACAAATGGCCCTTGAAGATGTGGCACTCATGAGATCTTTGCCAAATATGATTGTTTTTCAACCTGCCGACGAAAAAGATACAGTTCAGTTTATGAAATGGTCTTTAAATTATAAAGGCCCCTGTTATATGAGGTTGACCAGACAGAACTTGGCTCCTCTTAAAACTCAAAATAATTATGTTTTTGAAATGGGACGCTGGCAAAAAATTCTTGAGATTTTGCCCGGCACCGAAATGGTTTGCTTGGCTACAGGTGGACTGGTGGAACCCACAATTAGGGCCGTTCAAAATCTTGTCGCAAAAACCCATAAAAAAATTGCAGTCGTTAATGCCAACTGGTTGCAACCCATAGATGGCATTTTACTGAGCGAAATTTTGGATAAAAATGTGAAAACCGTAGTGACGCTTGAAGATCACTATATCAAAGGTGGATTGTATGGATCTGTTGCAGAATGGTTTATGCAATCGAACCTAAAAGAAAACCAAAAATTACCAAAGCTTGTTCCTATTGGTGTTAAAGAATTTGGTCAGTCAGGCAGTCCAGAGGACAACATGTCCTATTATGGATTTACCCCGGAAAAAATAGAATCCGAGTTGAATAAAGAATTAGGGTAAACCTTGAGAAGTTTCTTACTGGCAGTTGTGGTTTCGATATTCTATCGACTGCTTTCGCTGACCTGGCGATATGAAATTCTTGATTATGATTCTCTTGTTGAAAAAAATCTAAAGTTATCGAAACCCGTAATCTTGGCTCATTGGCACGAAGATGAATGGGCCTTAATTGGATTTTTTCGAAATAAGGCCATGAATGTCCTAGTTTCGCACAGTAAAGATGGCCGAGCCATGACCTTGTTTTTGAAAGCCATGGGCTACAAGGTTGCACGCGGATCTTCGAGTCGAGGCGGAGTTCGAGGGCTTTTAGAGTTTTTAAAGAATGTCAAAAAATCGTCTAGGCCACTGATGAGTTTTGCAGTTGATGGCCCCAAAGGACCTAGACGTATTCCTAAACAAGGCGTTGTTTTTGCTGCCGATAAAATGGGTGTTCCAGTTTATGTGATGGCGGCATTTGCAGATAGGTGTTGGATTTTTAAAGGTTCTTGGTCTAGGGCTTATCTGCCCAAACCCTTTGCAAGAATTGCGATATCTTTTGGCCAATGTCAGCCCCTGGCCGACAGTTCTGCCTATGATTTAGCTGCAGCCGAGGTGACTCGAGCGCTTGATGCCGCCAAAGGACTGGCTAAGCAAACCATCATAAGCCACTCAAATACGCGTTAAAATAAAAAGGTGATTCTTAGGAATAGGCGCGCTTTTTCTATTTTTGTTTTAGCCACATTGTTTGTGTGTGTACCTTTTGTTTCGCGCGCCGATGAAAGGCTTAAGGATTGGACTCTCGACGAAAAAATTGGTCAGTTGTTTATGCTTGGGTTTAGGTCCTTTGACCAAATCGAAAAAGTTAAACCCGGTGGAGTTGTTCTTTTCTCTTGGAGCCTAAAAGATGTCGATAAGGCAAAAAAACTTATAAGTGAATTAAAAAACAGGCCTGATCTTAAAGCTCCCTTATTTATCGCAACAGATCACGAGGGCGGCAGAGTTGTGCGCCTTAGAAAAGGTCTTACCTTGTTTCCAGATGCCATGGCGCTAGGTGCAACAGAAAACAAGGAGCTAGCCTTTAAAGCCGGAAAAACTATGGGCCTTGAGTTATCGAGTCTGGGTTTTAATATGAATCTGGCGCCCGTGCTTGATATCGGCAACGGCAAATCTTTTTTGGAAAATAGGATATGGGGGTCGGATCCGAATTTAGTTTCTGAAATGACAGGGGCTTTTATTGAAGGCCTTCATTCGGAAAAAATAATTGCTGTGGCAAAACATTTTCCCGGTCACGGCGGAACAACCGTCGATTCCCATTTTGATTTGCCAGTTATTAAAAAATCTTGGTCTGAGTTTTGGAAAACAGATTTGGTTCCATTCAGAAGGGCTGTAGAAAAAGGGCTAGATGCCATGATGTCTGCACACGTAGAAGTGTCGGATGTTTCGAGTGAGCCAGCGTCGGTGTCGCAGAAATTTATTACACAAGTTTTAAGGGAACAGCTTAATTTTAAAGGGCTGATAATTACGGATGATTTAGAAATGGGTGGCCTATCCCAAAAGCTAGGCGCTAGTGTTGAAGATTTAGCTCTCAAAGCGATTGCAGCGGGAACCGATATGGTGATGGTAGTTTGGAGTTGGGAAATTCAAGAAAAAATATTCGATAGAATTAAACGAGCTGTTTTAGAAAAACAAATTCCAGAAAGTTTAATTGATCAGCGGGTGTCTCATATTTTGGCTATTAAAGAAAAATGGTTGAATTATAACCCCGAACACTCCACAGGACCTAAGTGGAAGAAAAATCTTAGAACTCCTCAGGCGCAACAACTTGTAACGGATATACGTCTTGAGGCGATGAAATGGGTAACTTCAAACGAAGATGAAGTTATGAAAGATTTACGATTGGCGCTAAAATCGCCATGGCAAGTTCTAGTGCCTAGCCCCAGTGTAAAAAAATTCTGGGCCAAGAGTCGAAATCAGGACGAAATTGAAATCATAAACAGGCGGCCAGACTTAGCCTCACTCTCTAAAATGAAAGAAACTATCGATAGTGCTATCGGACAAAAAAAACCGCTCATCATAGTGACTCAGCCACTAGCTACACTAGGATCTGAGACATTAAATCAAATTATGAAAACGCTAGGGCAAGCCGAAAAAGAAAAACGTATTCAGTCTCCCGTATTGTGGCTTCATCAGGGAGCTTCACCTGTAAACATAAAGAATAGTTCGAGTCTGAAAACCGGATTAGTCGCGCTTCATAGCTCTTCAATAGAAAGTTTAAAATTGTTTTATCAAAGAATCGAGAAAACAGATGGATCTGAGTTTGAGTGAGATGCTGGCAGTGGCTGTTATAGCTTTGCTTGTGTTTGGACCTGAAGAACTTGTTCGTAAGTCTAGAAAACTGGGACAATGGGTTGGAAAAATTAAAACAGGCGCAAACAATTTTAAAATTATGACAGAGGAAGCGATATTAAGTCAGAGCGAAAAAAAAGAACTCAAAGATATTACAGAATCTCAAATTGAAGATCGAATTAAAGATTTAAGTCATAAAAATCAAAAATAGGCGACCGAAATTGTATGAGCGAATTGGTTGAAGAGTTTAAAAAAAGGCCCTTCGGAGAACATCTTTCTGAGCTGTTCAAGAGAGCTCGTCGTACTTTTGTTTGGTTTATTTTGTGTTTTGGAGTTTCCTACAGTCAGGCGTCATTTTGGGTTGAGCTCATTAAAAAACCCTTAAAGAATGTGGCTCTGACAAATCCTGAATTGCCAAAACCCTTGTTGATTACAACAGTTCCTTTTGAAGCCTTTTGGACATTTATGAGAATTTCCATGATAGGTGCTTTTTTTATTATGATTCCTTTTCTGAGTTATGAATTGGGTCAATTCATGGGGCCAGGCTTAAGGCGGCAAGAAAAAAATAGAATCTCGGTTTTGGTCTTGAGCTTCTTGGCGGTGTTTTTTGTGGGATTGGGAGTCGGGCATCAGTGGGTCATGCCAGAGGTGATTAAAGCTATTTTGCGTTTTGGTATGGATTCTAGCGATCCACATTGGACTCTGTCGGCCTACATAAACACAAGTATAGGTGTTCTTTTGGTGACATCTTTGCTTTTTGAAATTCCGCTCGTCATGGTGTTTTCTTCGTTTTGGGGATGGGTTAGCCCTCAAACTTGGGCCAAGGGGCGAAAGACTGCGCTCGTGATAAATAGTCTTGTTTCGGCTGTTTTATCGCCTCCGGATTTGATGAGTATGTTGATTATGATGGCGCCTATTCAATTGCTTTATGAGTGTGGCGTTTGGTTCTCTCGTCTGGCAAAATGGAATTCAGATGAAAAGAAATAATTTCGCTAATCAGATAATTCTTTTGTTGGTGTGTTTTTTTGTTGGGGCCTGTGGGTTTTTAAAAGGCAAATCAGATGTAAAAACTATTCGCATAGGTTTGCAGCCCACAGACGGAGAAAAAAGTGTTGAACTGCTTCGTGCCGAGTTGAGCCGCAGATTGAATGCGGAAGTGAGTTTTGTGATTTCTAAAGATTATTCGGATCTTGTAGAGAAATTTAAAAAGAAAGAACTCGATTTTGCATTTTTTACAGCTCTAAATTTTATTAAAGCCGAACAGGAAGCCGGAGCTAAGGCTTTGTTGAAAAAAGTTTATGGTAAAGATGAGTTTTATTATTCGGCGCTGGTGACTTTGGTGAACTCGGGAATTAAAGGCGCAGGTGATTTGAAGGGAAAAAGAGTTGGATTTGTGGACCCTAAAAGCACAAGTGGGTACTTTTATCCGCGATTGATGTTGAATGGATTGGGTTTCGAGAAAGAATCTGAATCGAACTCTGGCGTAAAGCCAGAGTTCTTTGGAACCCATGAAAAAGCATTACAGGCCTTGTTAGACAAAAAAGTTGATTTTGTGGGTGTTTGGTCATCTTCGCCTCAAAGCGGCGAAGGAGCCTGGACAGAGTTCGCTAAACACAACAGTGCCTTTGATGCCAAGATGGTCAAAGTGTTGAAATACTCTGACCCCATCCCTAATGACGCATTTGCAGTTAGGGACGACTATTTTAAATCTAATCCAATGCAGGTTTACCAAGTCATGGAAACACTCATTGGAATAAGCGAAGAGCCAGATGGCGTACTGAAAAAGACTTTGAATGTGGAGAGATTGGCCACTGCAACATCGCGCCATTACGATAGTGTGCGAGAGCTTGAAAACCTGCTAAAACAGGAAAAGTGAGAAACCCAGGACCAAATTTTGAAATAGTTTATACTCAAAATCAAATTAACCAAATGGTTAAAAAAATCGCATCCGAAGTGGATTCATTTTTTTCTCCAGATGAACCTTTGGTGTGTGTTGGAGTTTTGAAAGGGGCATGGATTTTTCATTCTGATCTTGTGCGGCAGTTAACTCGAGAAGTTTATGTCGATTTCATTCGTGCATCTTCGTATGGTCATGGAACTCAGACCAGCGGAGTTGTTAGAATTTTGAAAGATATTGAAGTCGATATTCGTGGGAAAAATATTCTTTTAATAGAAGAAATTGTGGATAGTGGGCGGACTTTGTCGTTCATCAAAAAACGTCTTGAAGATGGTGGTGCAAAGCAGGTTAAAATTGCGGCGCTCCTGGATAAACGAGAAAGACGAGAAGTGGAATGTACACCGGATTTTTTGGGAGCCATTGTTCCGGACCATTTTGTGGTGGGATATGGCCTCGATTGGGCTGAAAACTATAGAAATCTAAGCGAGATTTATAGGGTTATAGATACTTCAAAAAAGGGGTAGGGATGAAACTAATTAAATGGATTTTTAAATCGAGTATTTTGTTTTTTGGATTGGCGGGGATTTTTGCGATGGCTCAAGAAATTAAAATTGGCGACACTGTTCCGGAGTTGGTGGGCACAACCGAAACTGGAGATAAAATCGAGTTAAAAACCCTGATGTCTAAAGGGAAAGTCTTGGTTTATTTTTATCCCAAGGCAGACACTCCGGGATGCACAGCACAGGCTTGTAGTTTGAGGGATGCCTATGTGGCTCTGCAGAAAAAAGGGGTTGAGATTTTGGGTGTCAGCACTGATAGCACCGATGACCTTAAAAAGTTTAAGGCCAAATACAGGCTTCCTTTTTATTTGATATCAGATACTGAAAAGAAATGGGCTAAAGCATTTTCTGTTTCGACTATGTTTGGATTTACTTCGAGACAAGCTTTTCTGATTGAGGATTCTAAAATCGCTTGGCTTGATAGAAGCGCCTCAACCGACAAACAAGCTCAGGATGTTCTGGAATATTTAGATTCTAAAAAATAAAAAAAGCATCTTCTTTGGGGCGAACCCAAAAAAGATGCTTTGTCTTAATCAAACTAGAGATTAGCAAATTCCGGCGGCATTTCTAGCGCTGGAATTGGGGGTGGAATTGAAAACGCAGGTTCTTCCACGGGCGGATTAAATCTAAATCCTTCGAGAAGCCACTTAATGGCTGGACCCATGCTGGATTTCCAATCGCTTTCGCGAAGTTCGTCGAAAGATTTTTTTAACGGATCAACACAGATATCAATCCAAGAAATTCCTTCTATTGCGGCCCAAGCTCCAAAATTTCCTTGGAGAGGATCACGAGGAACGGGTGTGCCGTCTGGCAAGAGATCTTGTGGCTCTTGACCATAAACAAAAGCTGGCTTCTCGGAAAACTGAGAGAGCTTTTGAATAATTTCTTCTGGTACATTCATGTATCGAATTTTGGGTTGCCCTATAGAAAACGTCACCAAAGCTTTGGGCTTGAGCGAGCGACACCATCTTACAAGTGTTTTAGCTTCGATAGAGTTTTTGATTTCGTGCGTTGGATAATCTGCAACGATTGGAAAATCGTTGGCCATATCAAAACCCAGTTTAGTCTTTTTGGGACTTTTAGATTGTGAATTAGGATTTGCAAGCGGAGTTAAAAACACATCAACCGCAGGATCGAATGTGAGTTTCTCGATGGCTTTAAAAATAAGATTTGTAAAATGGCCGTCGTTACGAGTGGCTCCTTGAAACCCTCCGACAAACCAAATTGCAGAGTTTTCTGATTCGGTCTGCTGGCCTTTAAATTGTAGTAACTGTAGTGGAGATGAATCGCTGTCCCCAAAACAATCAGTGTCGGTTTGAACTAGTTCTTTGAGAATCCAATGTCTGTTTAAATTTTGTATCATTTTTTTTTCCTCTTACCCTGACATCATTCCTCATCTGGAAAAAAAGACTTTTCAACAATAAAAATCAAATATGTTAAAACTTTAAAATAAAATTAAATTTGACATAAGTGAATTACGGTGCGTTTTTGAAATTTTCACTCTACAAAAAGAGAATTCGCTCAAAGCAGAAACCACTGTTATGATAAATTCAAGAAAAATATGAATAATTCGGAATTGAATTTTGAACTTCTTGGTTTATCCAAAAAATTTGTTGAAAATATAAAAAAAAAGGGTATCGAAAAACCGACACCTATTCAGAAAGATGTGTTTTCTCCCATAGTAAATAAAAAATCTCTTATAGGATTTTCGAAAACGGGTACGGGAAAAACTTTCGCATATGTGTTGCCAATTTGTGAACTCAATCACAGGTCGCAAGAATCTGTTGGCATTGAAAATCTAGTTTTAGTGCCAACCCGAGAACTCTCGGCTCAGGTTGTGGAAGATGTTGTTGTTGCCACGGGGCAGCGCAATTGCGTGGTTTCAATTGTAGGAGGCGAGTCTGAAGAAAAGCAAATCGCCCAATTGAAATCTGCCAAGTGGATTGTTGCAACGCCTGGGCGGCTTTTAGACTTACTTAAAAGAAAGTTCGTAAATATTGCAGATGTCAGAACAATCGTCTTTGACGAGGCCGATAGACTTTTGGATATGGGCTTTCAGGACGATATGCGAGCGATTCTGAAATATGTCCCCAAAGGCAAAGCCCAACTTTTGTTTTTTACAGCTACGGTGCATTTAGGACTCGAGGAAATGGCCTATGAGTTTGGCATTGAGTCTCTTGAACGTATTGGAACCGAAACAGACAACATTACTGTAGAGGGGTTGGATCACCGAGTGAGCTTTGTGGGCGAGGAAGAGAAATTTTTTGCTTTAGCTCATTGGCTATCAGAAAATCCTAATTTGCGCGGTTTGGTTTTTTCGAACTACAGAGACAAGGCCTCGCATGTGTCGGGTCGACTAAAAGGTTTGGGATGCGCTGTAGAGAGTTTAACAGCACAACTCTCGCAGGGGCAGCGAACCGATATAATGGATAGATTTAAAAAACAGAAAATCAATGTTTTGATTGCGTCGGACCTTGCGGCCCGAGGTATTGATGTTTTTAATTTGGATTTTGTAATTAACTATGACTTGCCCGAAGATCCTGCCACTTATGTACACCGAGTGGGACGAACGGCTCGTGCAGGAAAAAAAGGTCAGGCGATTTCGTTTGTAGGTTTTGAGGATGCCTTTAGATTAGAAAAATTAGAAAAGTTTTTGGGCAAACCTATTCCTAGATATACCTTTGAATCCGAAAAATTGTCGGGCCGCTTGCCAAGAGTTAGAGCGGCTCAACCCGTTCAGGAAAAACCTGTGCAAAAACAAGTTGTAGCTCCCAAGGAAATCAAAAAAAATTGGATTCAACGGATTTTGGGATTTTTGGGTTTAACAAAGACCGAACAAAAATCAGTTCCCAGTGTCCCCACTGCCTCTACGAACTCTGGGGGACGGCAAGTCGGAAGGCAAGGATCCAGACCTAGAGGAGGAGGCAGATTCTCCAAAGGGCGCAGGTTTGACAGACGCCGAGGAAGTCGACGGCCCTGATCTGTGCGGACGGGGTCTGCGATGCCTTGAGCTGCGATTTTTTTGCGCATACCACTGCGATTTGTGCTCTTGAGTTTGAACCTGAATAAAATCTTTCCAAGAGGAATTCCAATTTTTTACTAGCTTGGAATATTTATTCGGAAAAACCTGTTGCAAGGCATGTAAAACAAAAAATGTCTGGGCCCACGAAATGTAGTGACGAGGACCTGAGCCGTAGAAAACTCTTGAAGGATTTTTTGCATCTATATCTTTGAAGAGTCGCTTGATGTTAAATCGAATTTTTAAAATATCTTCAATTTCGGCTTTAGAAACTTTTAGATCTTCAAAAATGGGATGTTGGCTTAGATTTTGTCGTGTTTCAAAAAGGTGATCAATAAGTGGATAAAACGCAACATATAAAAATGGGCTTTGTGAAGGATGCGACCACTTTTGTTTGGCAAGTGCTCCGACTAAGTCCAGTGTTGTTTCCCAGGTTTTTGCATTGGAAAAATGTTTAGAGAGAGCCGATGAAATGGAATCCCAGGCACTCATTTTTTTGAGATGTTTAAAAACTCGAGTTGCGTGACCCTCGCGAAGAATTTTTAGAACTTCTTCTCGGATACGCTCTTTTTTAGAATTCTTTAGCTCGGAAAAATGTTTGAGAAGCGCTTTCTCGGCCTTGGGGTCGAGATCTAAATCGGCCCGTGCCATAAAACGAATGGCGCGTAACATTCGAATGGGGTCTTCGACAAAACGTTTTTCGGGATCGCCAATAACAACAAGTTTACCTTTAGAAAGGTCAGATAATCCGTTTACGAAATCTACAATTTCGCCTTTTACGGGATCTAAAAAAAGAGCATTCAAAGAAAAATCTCTTCGATAGGCATCTTCTTTGGCAGTTCCAAAAACGTTTTCGTTAATTTTTCCATCTATTTCTATAGGGTCACGACGAAAAGTCGTGATTTGAAATTCTTTGTCTGGAAGGTCTTTGCGAAAAATTGGAAATAGATTGTCTGGATCTTTTGATTCCTTAGGATTTCTTTTAGCAAGAACGATGCGAAATCTTTTTCCGATAATGAATGATCGGTTGATAAGTGATTTCACTTTTTGAGGTGAAGCACTCGTTGCAATATCGAAGTCTTTAGGCTTTTTCTTGAGCAAGATATCTCTTACACATCCGCCGACTAAGTAGGTTTCGTAACCGCTTTGTTGGAGCTTTTCAACAATTTCGACGGCATCAATATCAAGCAAATCTCTAAAATTCGAAGGAAGTTTAGGGGACGCTTTTTTATTTCCAAATAACCATTTCAACATTTTAATTTTTCTTTTCTAGATCTTCAGTTTTTACAGATATCGTGGGAAGGGCCGAGTAGTCAAAACCATGTAAAGTTCCCTCTAAAATTCCTTTAGATTGATTATGGTAAAGAGGGAGCGACTCTAGCACCTGAGATATGTCTATCAATCCACGATAGAGGGTTCCCATGGGGGTCAGTTTTTCGAGCGCAGCTTGAGAAAGTCTTATGGCCCCTTTGGGGTTGTTGTTTAAAACATGGTAATAAGTTGCGGCTGCTTGAATTAAGCCCTGATAAAAAATCTTAAGTTCGCCCGTTTCGTGTAACCAAATGTGCTCGAGAACTTCGTGAGTTTCCCAATAGTATTTTCGGTTAAATAGACTTAGGGCTTCGATGACCTCAGAGGGTATCTGCCAAAGATTTTTGTCATCGCCGGAGTTTTTGAGCAGCTTTAAAAGATTACGCCGGCAACTGCCACCGCAAGGTCCTACGCCTGCGCCCGTTTTTTCGTAGATCGAATCTAAGTTTTTGCACTGAAACTGCACAATGGCCTCGGCGACGGTGGATGTCTGAACGTTGTTGCAAAAGCAGACAATAGAGGAATTGTTTGAGGGCTGTTCAGTCACGCGTGCTCACACTAACATTAGAATCTGGGTTTTTCAGGCAGCTTTTTTGGTTTTAAATGCCTGAATCCCGTGCTGGCTGAATTTTTCGTGAAACTCTATGAATTTTTTAGCTATTTCTGGGTCGAACTGGGTCCCAGAACATCGAGTAAGTTCGTCGTAGGTGCGGCCTAAATCAAGCTGCTTTCGGTAGACGCGGTTGTTTGTCATGGCGTCGAAGGTGTCTGAAACCAATACGATTCGCGAATAAAGCGGAATGGTGTTCGAGGCTAAGGCGTCTGGATATCCTTTACCGTCGATTCGTTCGTGATGGGATCGAATGGGGTCAGCTAAATATCCGATGTCTTTTAGTGTGGAAACCAGTTTTCCTGAATCAACGGGGTGTTGCTTCATGATTTGGAATTCGTCGCTGTTTAAAGGCCCCGGTTTTTTGAGGACGGAGTCTGGTGTAAATAGTTTGCCAATGTCATGCAAAAGTCCGCACAGATAGATTTCGGATCTTTCTGTTCCGCTTAGCCCGAGTGCCATTCCGATAGCTTGCGACATATCGGCAACTCGGTGGCAATGTTTGTAGGTGTCGGGATCTTTTTGCCAGAGCAGCTTAAATAATCGTTCAATTTGCGGATGGTTGTATAGCGAGTTCATTTGAGTGCGCACTGACTCGCTTTCGATGAGCTGCGGTTTGGGTGCTTCGCTGAAATCAGGCGTCTGCGATGTTGGAAGTTCGGATTCCGTCGAGTTTTTCTTGTTGTTAGACATTCGTAGACGCGCCTTTCCTTGCTCTATGTATTCTATGGTTTTTGGGGCGCGCGAATTGAGAAACTTCGAACAAATCTCGGTTAAGAATTGGTTAAGAAAAAAGAGTTAGGTCTGGGGTTTGGGGGAGGGTGAATAAGGCTGGGTTGCGCTCGGCTGGGTGATTTTTGTTTGCAAGAGGCAACATCGGAAAAATCGGCCCGACCCTTTTCGCCGCGTCAAGGGGCTGGCACCTAGAGGGGGTGAAAGGGGCTGGCACCTTTTTCTGATATGGAGCCAAGGATGAGGATTGAACTCACGACCCCCGCTTTACGAAAGCGGTGCAC
>JACCDO012245257.1_pt1 | contig 13615 bp, 14 predicted proteins | sample 7446101 | NCBI WGS metagenome assembly JACCDO01 (sample SAMN15323440, study PRJNA562643) | freshwater metagenome | isolation source: river surface water | place: USA:Blue River Watershed | collected 2017-08-16
TGCGCACCTTGCAAACCAATATCACCTTGAGCACCTTGAGGACCAACTTCACCTTGTGCACCTTGTTCTCCTTGTGCGCCTTGCGCGCCTTGCAAACCAATATCACCTTGAGCACCTTGAGGACCAACTTCACCTTGTGCACCTTGTTCTCCTTGTGCGCCTTGCGCGCCTTGCAAACCAATATCACCCTGAGCACCTTGCACACCCTGAGGGCCTGTTGCACCAGTTGCGGATGCTTCACCAGGAATACCTTGAGGCCCTGTTGGCCCAGTTACGCCGGTTGGACCAGTTGAACCAGTCAATGAAGCTTCGCCAGCCGGCCCTTGAGGCCCAGTCATGCCTTGTGTGCCATTCAATCCGGTGGGTCCTGTAGGTCCAACAATTGCAACACTATCAACATTCAAATAATTATCTTGATGAAGCCAGACAATGCCAGTTAAACCAGGTGCAGGGTTTTCATTCAAAGGTTTGAATTGAACATATAACGGGTCAATGCCACCAGCAAAGTATATTTTGCCCCCTGTTCCACCATTTGGATCAAATGTAAATAAATCAGAGCCAGTTACACCCGCACCATCATAATATAATACCTGCCCTGTACCACCAACAAATGAAAATGAACCTGTTGGGCCTGTTGCACCCGTTGGCCCAGTTACACCCTGTGCCCCTTGAGCACCATCTGCTCCTGCAGCGCCTTGTGCACCTTGTGCACCATCCGCTCCTGCAGCGCCTTGAGGTCCTTGAGCGCCTTGCGCACCATCCGCTCCTGCAGCGCCTTGTGCACCTTGAGCGCCTTGCGCACCTGCAGCACCTTGAGCGCCTTGTGCACCTTGAGCGCCTTGCGCACCTGCAGCACCTTGAGCGCCTTGCGCACCTGCAGCACCTGCAGCACCTTGAGCGCCTTGCGCACCTGCAGCGCCTTGAGCACCTTGAGCACCATTTACACCTGCAGCGCCTTGAGCGCCCGCTGTACCCTGTGCACCAGTGGGTCCAACAATACCTTGTTCACCCTGTGCACCAGTTGGTCCGGGTGCACCAGTTGGTCCGGGTGCACCAGTATTTGACGCTGAACCAGCAGGACCTGTTGGTCCTGTTACACCATCTTGACCTGTAGGACCCGTTGCGCCTGTATTTGACGCCTCGCCCGCGGCGCCTGTTGCACCTGTCGGACCTGCTGGTCCTGTATATCCAGTGCCTCCACCACCTCCCCCACTACACGACTTTCCATAAATCGTACAAAAGCGACGTATTTCAGTGAGTTCACTAGCGTCCATATTTCACTATAAGTGTGACTGTTTTTTATTTATGGGAATATGAAATATTCTTAAATAAAACACACATTCAACTGAGTTCAATGTAATTTTAAGCGTGTCGCTTAGGCGCGCTTGGCGGCACGCATGGCATCGCCTAACTTGGCGGCCGGGTTACGCGCCTTCATTTCCTTGTAGACACGCATGACCTTCTTGAGCCATTCGGAGCGCTTGCCGCCGGCCATGTTCTTGCGAGTGTTTTTGCGGCTGGCCTTGCGGCTGTTCTTGCGATTACGACGAGTTTGGGCAGGCATTGTTTATATCAGGGCTCAATATAAAAATCAAATGTATTTCCAACCATTTTTTGAACTTGATGGAATTGTAAGTTTCAAAGTTAACAATACAAGAAATCCAATTGATGCCATTGAACCACTAACAATCAATGGTAAACTCTTGATTGTCAATCCATAGATGGCCCAAAATGATGCATTAAAGATGTTAAAAATAATTAACAACAATGATAAATCATCGTGTGATTGACGTTTCCATACTTTAAATGCTTGCAAATAAATAAATGAATTTGAAAGGATTGCCAAACCTATCATCAAATGTGTAAATCTGTCACTCATCTCTATTTTATAATGATACATTTGTAAATACAAACTTGAATCATATAAACCTTGTACTTCAAAAAGTTTTCTTACGATTGCGCCTTTGCGTTTTATGTTTACCACCTTTAACTTTATCTGAATAAATTGGAACATCAATCTCCCTATCAATTGGTTTTCCATCAAATTCTCTAACAATATTCAAAATCGCATCAAAAACAGATTTTGTAACTGTTTTAACGGCAATAAGCCCATTGCTCGACGATAACTCTAATCTAAATCCATTACTACCAGTATAACCTGATAAAGTTTCTCCTTTTGAACTTCGTATTGTAAATATCTCGCCCTCATTAACTTGATTCAACTGTCCCTTTTCTTCCATATCACTTATAAATCCAATGCCAAGTAAGTCACGTGATGGGAACCATTGTATTTCTAAATAAATGAAAAAAGATACACTATCCTTAATTGGTGTCAATTCAAGTGAAATATGTGCAATTCTTTTAGACATTTTCTGTTCTACATAAGACAACTAAAAAATGATATAACTTTGGAAAAAAGTCCTGTTTGCAATGCGTGTTGGTTGGAATTATGCCTGGCGGTATGGATTGGCTGCACTAATCGGAGCAGCCGCTGCTGCACTTATAGCAGTTGGAATATATCTGAATTCAGTTCCTTTATTGATAAGCGGAGTAGCCGGATGTGTATTTCTAGCATTTTATTGTTTGATTGTTTTGATTCCATGGATGGCGCGTTGGTCACAATCGTTGCCATTACATTCGTAGATACAAACTTTCAGGCTGTGCAATATCACGCATCATCACAGTCTGCACATCCTTGAGTTTTTCTAACATTCCAACATCACACTTGAATGTTGCCAGTGCAATCCATTCATTGACCAAGTTCATCAACTTCAGAAGCCCGCGCATCAGATTACCTTCATACATTTCAAACCGTTGTGCAATGGATGCCGCGGATTCCGCTTGACTTACCCATGCGGCACCAATTTCTACCCACAGTGTTGCCAGGTTCCAGTACCCATCAGGACTTGTGATTCCATGACGGCGGTCAATAGCCACACCCGTAGCACCCCATTCATCCACCGTCATCAGCACATCCTTCACACGCTGACTCAGCGGCAACGCGGTCGGATGTGACCCCTTTTCCACGGCTTCCTTATCCACCAGAAATGCGCCCAACACGGCCACAATTTCCTCCAAAGACGCATCAGCAAGCAGCCCAGATTCATACAGTTTCGCCATCAGCAGCGGATTGCCTTCGTTGATTTCCGTCGCACATGTACCAAAGTAGGTCAACCGAGGCATCGCCGCCGCCGTCTCACGCGGCTCCAAGGCACCCCAATCTTCCAGCGCGGCCAACAGTGGTGCAATGCGTGTATCTTCCACCGATGCGGCAACGGTAGCACGCGTATCCTGCAGTTGCTTGATTTGTTTCTGATATTTTACCCACGCATCGTAATTTTTCAACACCGTATTCCACGACGGACCTACATGGCGTTCACGCCATTTATCCAGTTCCGCCTGTGCTTTACGACGCGCCGCATTCACTGCGCCTGCAACTGCGGCTTCTAGCACGCTGCGTTGTCCGCATTCAGTGCGTTGCTGTTCCGTAAGTGGAAGACGGTCTGCGGCAGCCTGCAGTTCAGACACTTGTGCATCCAGTCCTCGCAACGTTTCGCTGCGCTGGGCATTCCAGTAACTTGCATCAATGAGTGCAGACCACACAGGTGCATCCTTGCCTGCACTGACGTGCACCGCCTTCAAGATAAAGTCGTAATGGAATTGCAGACGCGACTGCAGCGGCACAAGTGGACCCGTTAGTGCGGCCGCCAGTTCCTCAGGTTCCACGGGCCGACGGGACGGCAAATACATGACCACGCCACGCGTATCCTTGCCGCGTCGTCCTGCACGACCCGCCATCTGAATATACTCATCCGGTCGCACAACACGGAATCCGTCCTCCGATGGCTTTTTCAGGTCCAAGAATACCACAGTGCGTGCCGGCATATTCAGACCCACTGCAAACGTCTCCGTGCAGAACAACACCTTAATGTATCCACGCGCAAACAGTAGTTCCACAATCTCCTTCAGCAACGGTAGTAGTCCACTATGGTGGAATGCAATGCCGCGCTGCAGAAGTTTGAAGAGTTGATGGTACTGCGGCAGATGCTGCAACGTGGCATCATAGTGATGCAGATGAAACTTAATGATATGCGATACCGCCGCCGTATCACTGCTATCAATGAAATCACCTGTAAGTTGCTCAGCATAATGCTCACATTCCTTACGGCTAAACACGAAGAATAGCGCAGGCAGCAACTCCTTCTTTTGCAGCGTTGTTACACACTCATTCAGTGTATGTTGAAACGCCTGAAGTTTTACTTTACCGGCTGCACCAGCAATTGAATCGCCCGCAGCCTGTGCTGCGCGTACGCGGTCCTTCCAATCATCATGTGCCTTGGCTGTTCGTTCACGGCCCCGTAGCCACGCACGGTACACATCGGCTTTGTAGGGCGCCTCATCGCCATCCTTGAACGCTTCCAGTGGCAGACTGCCTGCTGGCACGTCACCAACGTAAATACCGTGCGTAAGCGGAACAATACGGTGCGATGTTTTCAGAAGCATAATGGGGCGCTGCTTCGCCGCACCAAGCCATGACGCAAAGATTTCAGGGCTATCAATGGTTGCCGAAAGCAGAATCAGTTTAACCGCGGGCGGCAGCAAGATGAGGGTTTCCTCCCAAACGTGTCCGCGGTCAGGGTCATTGATGTAATGCACTTCATCAAAGACCACGGCATCCACACCGTCCATTGACACTTGACCCGCCGTACCAATATGAGCCGTACTTGTACTCATCTTGAACAGTAGATTTCGTAGAATCTCCGTGGTCATGACTACAATATCCGCATCCGGATTGCATTTGATGTCGCCCGTAAGAATACCCACGGACGCTGCAGGAAACAACTTCTTCAAATCATGATACTTCTGATTGCTCAGGGACTTAATTGGCGTGGTGTAAAACACACGTTTTCCAGCACGCAAACTATAGGCAATCTGATACTCGCCCACCAATGTTTTACCAGAACCTGTTTTTGCAGTCACAAGGACATTGCTGCCATTATGAATCGCGTCAACGGCATGCTGCTGCCATGGGTCTAGAGGAAAGGTGTAGGAAATGGCAGGGTCTGCAGGCGGATATGCCGCAGGCCCAACGGAAATGGAAGGAACGCTTAGGAATGATGACGTTGACATTTTGCTTACAAAGAATAGTGACCCGTGTAGGTGTTCAAATTTTTCTTTGCACTAACACTGCGCCCTGCTCATCATACAATGTATATTGGTCTCCCATTTGTTGTTCCATAATTGCACCCGTATCATAATATCGCACAAAATCACCGCTGCGCACTCCATTTCTATAGCAACCATTGAATTCCAGTCCATGATTTGGATAATAGACTTGGCACGGCCCATCCAATTCATTGGCTGCATTCAGACGATATACATATACATAACCACGTGAATCCGTGGTTGCATAATCACCATGCCATTCCACAATATGTTTGTAAGGTCTTTTACACTGAAGGCATCCTGTTTTTCCAACACGTGACTGAACAAAGCAATGTTTATGAATGGGTTTTATACAGTTGCACGGAAGTATGAATTGCCCACGTTGCCCACAAATATGACACGTTGCCGCTGCCACCGCCATACATTGGGCTGCGGGATTATGCCCTGGCATAAAAGGTCCCGTGGTAATAGTAGAGAGCATGTCAAATCAAAATAATAACGTGAATGGTCTCAACCCCGAATTGGGTGACCTTGTTACCTTCACAAGCGGCACAGAATCCACAACTGGCCGCATTATTTACCGCGACGATTCCTTGATTCGTATTCGCCCGTTTCATAAACGAACACGGGCCGTGGAATTTGAATTAGACCCCACAACACATTCATTCTTAGAAAAGTATGATGTGCGCGAAATCCAAATTCACGAAAAACGTAAAGACCCACATTTTTCCAAACAACTGGGTGTGTCACGTGGCGACCTGTTAGAATTCTACAATGCTGACGGAGCCAAGACAGGTGAATCCAAACCCGTATTTGACGTGATTGCAAATGAAGAGTATGACGGTATACAATTTGATGATGGAACAACATTGGATTTTGGATTTTTGGGGGCTCCCGAAGGTGTTATTGTAGTATTAAGTGCACCCGCTGAACCCGAAGACAACAGTACATATGACGCATACAATGACGCCGCAATTCCCGATATCCCGGAAGCCGACATTTCCGAATTAATGCGTGGAACGGCACTTATTCGCGAAGTCCCGTCCGAAGAGTTGGTATACGACGACGCTATTCAACGCGAAGATATGTTTGTTTCCCTTTTGATGGATTACGACCGCGCGCAGCAACAGAATCCCCGTGTTATGCAAAAATTATACCGTGAAACCGATTTATTGTTAGCACTTAAGAATTCAGTGCGCGAAAAAGCGGAATCGGCTGCACTTCCAACAGTTCGCTCCTATGTTGCATCCACCGTATTGGAAGCCGTAGAAAAACAACCAAACCGTGCACCACTTGCGTCCGTCATTCCGGTTGCCGACGTGAAGCGCGTCGTATATGGTGACATAGCCGATAATTCCAACGCCAGCGTGGAAATGCGTGATGAAATGCGTGCACTTAGTGCATCGCATGTGGCACTTGAACGGTTGAATCAAGCCGGTGGGGCCGATATTTTGTTATTTGCGGATTATGTGAAACAATCCCTGAAGGGCAGCGAAGCCTATAGTGCAATCAATCCTTCCAATGAAAAAATATTGGTGGACCAGGAAGTTATTCGTAGTGCGCTACCGCCTGCGCAAGTGGATGGTTTGCCTGCGCTTGGCGACGTAGATTCCTTGAATTCTGACAATATTACGCAGTTACGCCCGCAACTTGCCCGTTTGCTGGCTGGCAATATTGTACGTGACCCCAAGCGTGATGTGCAAATTAGTATTGCCGACGCGGATTCTGGAAAAACGGTGGGACATATGTTAGCCTCACCGGCCCTGGCGCTTCGTCGTGCGCCCAATCGGTCCTCCGTATTGATTTGGGATGTGATTGCCAGCAACATATCACGGTCACGTGCTCGTTTGTATGCAGATGAATTTGCCACGGAAGTCAAAGAAATCGACGATAGCGATGAGTTTACACTTGCGTCTCTTTTGGAAACTCGTGTGACCCAAACGTTGTCCCTTTCCGACCGTAACGTACTTATGGTCACAGATTCCCTTGGTCTACGTGATTTGGAAATGACGGATGAATTGATGAAACCGTTAGATGACGCACTGCTTGTGGGACAGGAAAAGTGGGCCGCCGATTATAAGAAACTCATTGCCTCCGCAGCAGATGCATTGCGCATTGAACGTGCGCCGGCACTTGCGCCTCTTGGTCCAATTGCCGATATTGCCGAAGAACCCGTGGGCTCCGTGTTGCAGGCAATCAAAGAACGCGAGCGCTCGCTTCATACACTAGATTTAGCAGTAATGAATGAACTCAATAAAGAAGCAGAGTCAACACTACTTCGCATATATTATGGCATGATTGCAGCAGTGCCAGAGCCCGTAATGACAAACTTAAAATCAATTTATGAAGCCGAAAATTCACGCCAACAGCGCAACACGGCCACAAAATACGAAAAATCTCGTGCATTCACGGCGGAACCAACAATCATCAATTGCCCCCACGTCCATGAATATGAACTTCTTATGAAAATCAAGGATGACCAAAAACGCATGATTGTGTTTGAAACATTTTTCAACACATACCAATCCGGCGAAAAGGATGATTACTATATGTGCGGCACGTGCAATACAAACCTGGTATGCAAACACGAAGTTATGATGTTGCGCGAGTTTTTATCGGGCGGACAAGATACCAATGCACACAAGGAATTGTTATTAAAATACGCAGGCCCTGTATTTGAAGGTAATTATACATGCAAAAACTGCGGTCAGAAAATCAGGGAAATTGAGTATGATACAAGTCTTGAATTCGACGATGAAGGTCGTCCATTGGTGGGACGGTCCGTGATTGCCGAAGAAGGCGGTGAGCCAGATGAAATTGAGTCGCGTATGATGAGTGAAAAATTCGCGGACTTACCATTTGACCAAAAGGACCCTGCCGCGGCCAAAAAACTTTTTTACTACATGATTGCACGCACAATTATGGAGAAAATAGGGTATGTTGCAACAAAGGAGATTTATGGGCGTATGATTCAGGCCTGTATGGAATACACGGACCTTAAAATTCCTGAGCGCTTCCGACAGGACGATAAATTTATTAATGCATTTGGTATTGGATGCCTGGGTGCGTTGGCGCTTATGGAATTTCAAATCAATAATCCTGATATTCCAATTGCGGCCTACGGGTGCACATTTAGCCGCGGTGGATTTCCCAAAGACGATGGACCAGATACCGGTGCGCTAGATTATGTTGTATGCGCAATCACATCCATTCAAGTGAATGCAAAGCCTTGGAACAATACAACCTGGACTGTATTTAGTGATACCAAAAAGCGCAACGATGCTATCAAGCAAATCATGAAAACGTGTGTGGGCGGCATTTTAGGAACAATTGGAGGTAATTTGCCGACTGTCAGCATAATTTACAATGACTTATTGCAGGCTGCACGTACAGGTGAAAGCGCCGTAGCGCAGCGTGCAAAAGATAAGTTGCCACCATCTTTCCGTCCTCTTACAGATTATGAAGTTGCAGGCCGCACACCCGTCGCAAATCCTGAACTATTTATGCAACAAGCGGATGGAAACGTACAGCGAACGCTGCACGATGTGTATACCAATGAACGTCAACTTGTACAAGAAGTCATTCATGATATGCATACATTGGGAAAAACATATGGCATTGTATCAGCGTCCAGCAAACGCTCCGAATCCGAGTGCTGTTTTGGTGACTTGACTGAAATTCAACAGCGCGGTTTCAGTGTAGCCGCTGGAAAACAAAATGAACTGGAGTTACACAAAAAGGTATCAAACCATGTACGTGCACGTGACCCATCGGCCGTCAATGCCGGCACACACATATTTGTGCCTTGGTCGGCACCCATTGTATCCACAGAATTACCACAACCAGAACCGGCGTCCTATTACAAACTGTTTTTGAAGCATTGTTTCCGAGGCCCACGCAATGGTTATGTGCACGAATTTGATATTAATAATGCATGCCGTCATTGTGATTTCCACATTAGCGATGAATTAATCTTAAGCAAGGACAAACCAGATATTTACAATAAATTGGCCGCCGAGTTGGTGACAAGCCAAGTGCAAATGAGTGATGAAGTATTTAAGGAACTTGAACAAGCCGTGCGTTCTACCAAAACAACACACTCGCCAGTGATTCCTGATGCGCCACTTGCGCTCTCGGTATTGAAAGATATACCACTGTTTGATTCTATGAAAGCACGGCAGACAGAACTTGTTGCACTTCTAACAGAATTAAATGCTGCGCCGGACCAGCAACGTAAAATTGATTTTTCACGCTTTTTTGGTGCTGTGCTAAATGGCGCCGAAACAAACTTCAAATCTGCGCTGGTTCTATCAAAGGAATCAATGAATTCTGATTGCTGGAATTTCATCAGCCCAACAAACAAAGAACGCAATATGATAAATACAACAAACTTATTGAATGTGCTGAAGAAACTAACTGCTCATCGCATTTATGGACCCCGTAACATTGCGCGCAATTTTATTATTACGGCCGAACAATTAGTCCGTGGCTATACGGATGTAAACAAAATCGGCAATAGTGTAATGTCACGCTGGTTTGGCAATTACAACAAGGACCATCGTGCATTATTGGAGACCGAGTGGCAAAAACAGGCCGTGGTTATTGAACTAATGAACGGAGTGCAAAAAGATTATGACGAGGCTTTGAAGACCGATATTAAATCGGTATGCCTGAAGTTTACGGAATGGATGGGTCCGCTTACACAATCCTGGATTTCCACAATGTTTCCATCGGCGGAATTGCAGGAAAAGGAATTGATTGCAATTTACCATTGGGTGGCAACCGTTGGATTGACGGAATGTATGAATAGCGAAGGTCCCCTGTACGCCGACGTACTCAAAAATGCCGAACGTCGTCTAGTTGTCAAACAATTTATGAAGGTATTTGTGACCATAGCCCTTGAGCATGCTGAAACAACGATGTATGTGTACCAGAAAACCAAGGAACAGATTCGTGAAGCCATTAATGCTCGTACAACCAAAGAACGTGCCGCGATTGTAAAACGTATTGATAATGTGGACCGTAGTGACCGTGAAGCCGAACTTATCAATAAACGACTTGGTTTGGGTGTATGGAGCGCCGTATACACAAACAAACTTACATCCTCGGCGTTTGATATGCAACTTCGTCAGATGAAAGAATTCGGTGTACTTGATTATGACCCTGCGGTTTCACAGGGCCGTGCGCCACAAGAAAATGCGGCCGAAGCCTATGGTCTTGGGCGTGGACGGGCTGAAGTTGCGGACCGTGTAAATCTTGCCGAGTACGATTAGTGGCCGCGTGGTCTAAAAAGTAAAAATCATAAAAAACTAATGGCGGAAACATATGTATGGGTTTATAGAACACCCACACATATGTTAATGGTAAAACGACATCCGTTTTCTTATAAATACGAAACTGCGGATCCAACTACTGGATTAGTGTATGTAAATGTATTACCAGGTACACAGATGCCGTTACCATCATGGGATTGGGTACGACGTGGACGTGGTTTTGCATATGCGGGTTTAGGAGACTTCGTATATGATATATCTGATTTAATCTAGATTTTCTAACGGAATACATGCGCCAGTGTCTGAAATGTAGCATCTTACTCTATCGCCTTTTTTATGAGGAACAAACCAATTTATACGACGACTCAACCATGGATGTGTATGAAAATAAACATAAGGTCGTGCTCCTGACCTATTTATAATTATTCCAATAAGTTCCATCTTATTTTTAGTTCGTGATTTTTTATGGCGGAATATCGAACACATGAATAGGAGATGACCGTTTTATGGTTAGCATTAGGATTTTATATAGTCGGAGTTGCACTTGTATTGTATATACGACCAAGTTCTATGTTTTATGAAGGCGGTTGGAAGGAATTTGGACTTGCCAATACAAATTCCTACACTGTTTTTCCATTTTGGATGTTTACACTTGTTTGGGCCGTATTATCATATGCATTTGCAACAGTTACAATGATGTTTTTCGCGTCTTCTACATTACAAACAATGCCATCCATGCCTGATTTGGACGCCGAATCGCCTATAGCGAAACCAATTAGCCGTGCTCCCAGGCCACCCAAGGCGGCGCCGAAAATGCCCAAACCTGCGGCGGCTGCAGCGCCTGCAGCATCACCCACATCTCCCGGTTATTACGTTTTAGACACACCTGCATCTGGTGGTCCACCCCGGTATGTGTATTATGGTCCTGAACCACCGTCCATTCAGAACTTAGAACGCTTTGTGGAGAGCGTCTAAAATGTCTTGCAGACAGCGCTTAACATACCTGAAATTGCAATGCCAAACAGAGTTGTCCAGAAACTATAGTAACTGTATCCAACGGAATCAGTAATGGCTACATCCAAATCGGGCGGCATTAAATTTGTAATCAATCCGCGCACAGATGGCACAAATACGCAAAGCAATAAGGTGGCTGCCTGAATTCCAAACGCTATTCCTGCATTTGCCGTAACCCGTTTCATATCTTTCACTGCTCCGCAATTTGACTTTTGGATCAGTGCATTTGCACCAAGGGCTGTTACAAATGACAGAGCCAAGGCCGCCAAGACATATGTCACCAAAATCTTGGTATCTCCTCCAGCAATACCAAGTGCCGGTGCCAGGCCCATAAAAATACCAAACGGTAAGCAGGCCATCAATAATCCGGCCGTGATCATCATTGCGTAAACAACTGTGTTGTCCATTCTTCTTTCTCTTACCTTGACAAAAAGAATGGCTGGACGCAAATCGGGAATTGACGCATCCAAAATCAAAACATTTGATGACTGGGTCAAATATTCGGACCGTGGTAATGTGAAGAAAACAACCGATAATCGTCTACTTGTATTGAATCCGGCAAATCCTAGCGACATAGAGGGCGCACTTGAAATTCCGCACACCTATGGTATTGATTTCCGTACTGCACTTACATCAAGTGATGCGGGTCTCCGGGAACAAGGACGATCCAAATACAATACATTGAAAGAAGCACGTGCTGCAAGTGTAGCCCCACTACTTGATGTGTATATACAAACCCAAAAGCAGTACTTGACTGCTGTGGGCGAACTCAAAGCGCTAACGGATAATGCGGAAAAACGCAAAAAAGCCGCAAGCGTTGCCGAATTAGGAGCGTTGCTTGCAGAGGCTGAACACAATATGCGGGAAGCCCAGTATCCTGGACGTTATGTACAGGTCGTGGGACAAAAGAATGTAAGTCGGCGGTTTTTGGTCAATGCCACCATGGATGACCGTAAGATTGCATCCGATTTATATGCATTGCGGAATGAATATGAAACGGCGGACCAGCGCATTATTGAAGCGGGTAAGGCTTAATGCGGTCTTCGGATTTATCGCAATCCACTGTTTTGGTTTCGTACTTGAAACATGTTCCATTGCGGTCGCGGTAAATGACGTCCGCCGTGTTTTCTAAATTCGGATATTTTGTAACCACCATAGGTGCAGGTTTCAAAATGTACACAAAAAAGATACCTGCAGCCAACCCCGCCAAAAACGGGAAAAACTGTATGTGATTAAAGAACTTCATCTCTACACAGCAATTAGAAAATTGTAATGATGAAGTAAGGAGCAATGTTTGATTGGTTAAATATAATGAAAGTTCCAGGTTTAGCCACCGTCATAAGTGTGCTACTTGGATTTGGACTGGCGGCGCTTTTCCGTCCTCTATGTCGTGGTCCTGATTGTTTAATCCTACGTGGACCACCTGTAAGTGATATACGCGGTGCTGTATATCAGTTTGGGTCTAAATGTGTTGAATTCATACCGAAACCCGTGGCCTGTCCAGCAAAAGAAGATACAACTGTAAAAGTTGTGGAAACCATGATTTTTGCAGATGCTTCGTAATGTTTGCGTTCATGAACACTCCCGAATCCCTATATCCAGTTTAAACAATGTCTTCCGAAGCCGGTACATCTTTAGAAGAGCTTGAAAGCGGCCAGTTACAAGGAACCGCGGATGAAAGTCGTATGCAGGCCATATTAGCCGACATGAATGCATCCGGTGCGGAGGTGGCAAGTGGTGTCAATATGCCTGCCCGTCAACCCATGCCACCTATGCAACCCATGGCCACCCAACAGATGCCAATGCAGATGCCATCCCTGATGTACAATCCCAATCCACCCATGGCGAACCATTACATTCCTATTGAGGAGGCACCCACTGCAAAACGCTCTGCACTCAAAAAGAAAAATGTATGGTCGTCCATCGTGGATTCTGTGCGTGACCCAATAGTTGTTGCAGTCATAGTCTTTGTTATATCGCTCCCGGCACTTCATACATTTGCCGGCAAATATGTTGGCTGGGCCTATGTGCTTGGTGGACAACTTTCCTGGCTTGGTTTAATTGCAAAAGCATGCTTGGGAGGTCTTTTATTTGCACTGTATCGCACCGTGGTAAACTTACTTGCGTGATGTCGTTTTTTAATTTGATACCACACGGTAGAA
>JACCDO010094479.1_pt1 | contig 13610 bp, 13 predicted proteins | sample 7446101 | NCBI WGS metagenome assembly JACCDO01 (sample SAMN15323440, study PRJNA562643) | freshwater metagenome | isolation source: river surface water | place: USA:Blue River Watershed | collected 2017-08-16
ATTCAGATTCAGATGATGAACCAAAAATAAGTTTAGATATGGTAAAAAAAATGGTAATAAAATGGGTAAATTTGGATGATAAAATAAAAGAAACAAATAAAACAGTAAAAGAAATGAAAGATGAGAAAGTTCAATTAGAAGATAAAATATTAACATTTATGAATAATAATGAACAAGAAGCTATACCAGTTAAAGACGGAAAATTAGAAAAGAAAGAAAGTGTAACAAAAGAACCAATTAATGAGGAATACATAAAAAAATCATTAATTGGACAAATAGAGGATATATCATTAATAGATAAATTAACTGAGATAATAATGACAAACAGAGCAATAACAAAAAAATATAAATTAGCAAGAATTGTGAATAAAGAAAAGAAACCAAAAACAACTGTTAAAAAACAAAAAAATTGATAAATAGATTAATTAGTTTATTATAATAAATTAAATATATAATTTATTATAATCAAATGGATAATGTTCAGGAAGCCAGTAATTTATTAGCATATCAAATTTACCAAAATTGTGTAAATTTTTGTAATGGAACAAGTAAAGTTAAAGATTATTATACAAATAAACCAATGATATGTTATATTAATCGTGATAATTTTATTAATTTTATGCAAAAACATATTAATGAAGAAGCAAAAAAAGGCAATATTCAATTGGAAATTAATGAAAGTTCTTGCTAAAAAATTGAATCGTATTTATTTTATTATTATATTAAATGTTTATATTAATACTATTATAAATTATGGAATATGATAATGAATATGATCTTCAAACTTACTTAACTGTATTTTGGAAATATAATCAAGTAAATAATAATTTTATCCCAAAGCTTCTCGGTTATGCACAAATTATTAATGATATTGATTTAAATCAAGTTACATACGAAAATAAAACATATAATGAAGAACTTTTAAAACACATTAATAATTTTCATACTTTAATTAATAAAGTAAAAGGTCTTCGTAATGCTCTAGATTGTGTATTAAGTCCTAATAATATAAATAAAATTAATCAATATGAGCTTGATTTTTTAAATAAAGTTAATAAACTAAATCAAGTAATAGTAGAATCGATACCATCATTAAATAATGATGAATATTTAAACTCATTTATTAAATTTATGTATAATAATACACCTGAAGGAAGAATAACTTATCAAAATAAAAAGGCTTTAGAAATTATTAATCAAATTAATAATGCTATGCTTCTAGATAAAAAAATTAAAACAATCATTTATACTGTACCTGAAAAAAAACAACAGATACCAGTTGAATCTGAAAATTTATCTGATGAATCACATGAATCAAATTCTGAATCAGAAACAGATAGTTAATTGCTAAATAAAAAACAAAAATTATTTTATCTTATACAATATAAATGTTAAAATATAGTACATTTAGAAATTTTCCATTTAATGAAATAGACAATGATTTAAATACAAAAAATCCAACCAGTAAATATCAAAGTTATTTTGACAATATTAATACACCATTATGCACATACTCAAAAGATAGTACTTGTAAAACTAATACATATTATTTAGAAAATTTAAGAATATTAACTAATTTTTATGATGAAAAAAGATATGCAATTAAAACAAACTATAAATTTACAAAAAATATATTACAAAAAATGTTTAAAGAAACAGATCCATCATGTGATATATTGGAAATTACAGAAAATTGGTTACCAATGAATGTTGGTAAATTTAATAAAGACATAAATGAAGGTATAAGTGAATGGTTTGTAAATTTAAAGGAAAAAGTTAATTTTAAAGAATTAAACCATATAGGAGGTTATGTTAATTTTTTAGATGATATAAATAATTTACATAAAATTAATATAATTATTAATCAAAAAGTGTATGATGTTATATATTATAATAATTTAAAAAAAGGCGAACCTTCTTACAGAGACATATATGATTATATGATACAGTATGTCAATGGAATGAAAAAAATGGACAAAGAAATTAAATTATTTGGATTATTAAAAAGCACAAATTATTGGATAGCCGATTTAAGGTAAATTACCTAAATCAATAATTACATTTGGTGTAATTGTTGGAATAAATGTTGGAACAATTACTCTTTGAATATCATATATAGTTGGAATATATGACCAATATGATATTGGATCAACTAAAGTAGGTATTACTAAACTACTAATAGTATTAGTATAAATTTTATTATGATGTTTATTTTTTCTTCTGGGAACAATATCATCATCATTTTCTTCATCTTCAATTTCTTCTAATAATTTATTAAAAGATTCAGATTCGGAAATATCTTTAGCACCACCAGATTGATAACTGGTAAATTGTTCACTATCGACTAAAGAAATATTTTTACTCATTTTACCATTAATTTTATTTAAAAATCCATTTAAGAGATCAACTTTAATTTTACCAGGAACAGTAGATATAGTATAAACTACTTCACCATTTTGTTCTATTTCTTTAACTTTGAAACTATAATATGATTTATCTGAACCACCACCAATTTGTGAAGAATTTGATTTGACTTTTTGAATAGTAAATACTAAATTAGAAACAGCATTTTTAAAATATGGACTTAGTCTTCCATAAATTTCTTTAGCAGCAACAGAACTTGTAGGAGCATCAACTGTAGTGTTAAGTGAACCTACTATATGAGGATTTACAAGGATATATCTATTAACCATTATATATTATAATATTATAATAAAAAAATTGATTCGTTAATTAAATATTGTAAAGTATATAAAAATTAAGCATTTTATATATTTATAATGAATATTAATCAAAGCCAAATAAACGTAAATACACAAAATGCTGTTTTAGCTAATGATGAAAAAATTACACCTGGATATGCTCTTGAAATTAAAACTTTACAAATTTCCGCATTTAGAATTTTAATAGAAGCTCTAAAAGAGATTTTAAAAGATGCCACAATTAAATTTACACCTGTTATTTATGATTCCAATGGAGAAATTAGTAGTGCTTCTGGATTATCAATTATTGCAATGAATCAAACAACATCAGTTTTAATTAGATTAAAACTTCCCGCAAAAAATTTTGAGAAATATTATGTAAAATCAAAAAAACCAATATTTATAGGAGTTAATATGACATGCTTACATAAATTAATTAAAACAATTAATAATGATGATCAAATGTTAACATTATTTTTAGAAGAAAACGATATGAATCATCTTGGTATAAAAATAGAAAATACAGAAAAAAATACAAACACAACTTATAAATTAAATATTCTAGATTCAGATACAAATGAACTTCAAATCCCAAGTTCAGAATTTGAAGCTGTAGTTACTATGTTATCTAGTGATTTTCAAAGAATTATTAAAGATATGTCAAATATTTGTGATAAAGTTAATATTGCATTTGCGGATGGTCCAAGTAATAGAAATACATTAATTTTTACAGGAAAAGGTGAATTTGCTTCACAAAAAACAGTATTACAAGCGAAAGAATCAGATAAGTCTGATAATAGTTCAGATAGTGATTTAATCATTCATGGTACATATGATCTTAGAAATTTAAGTTTATTTTCAAAATGTTCTAATTTATGTCAAAACATAGAATTATTTATGAAAAATAATTATCCATTAATTATTAGATATCAAATTGCAAATTTAGGTCATGTTTATCTTGTATTATCACCAAAAAATACTGAAGATACTAATGAAAATAGTGATAATGAAGATAGTGATAATGATGAAAATAATAATGATGATGATGACGATAATATCATTAATGATAATAATGCAGAATTAAATTTTTAAAAATAAATAAACATTAATTTATTAATTTTAATATATTAATAAATTTATGATATATGAATAATTTCAAGAGCAAGCTCTTTGAGCTGCTCGGGCATAAATGCCATATGCATGACAGATTTATTTTTCTGGACTAATTATTTGATACATGATTTTACTATTGACTTGATTTAAAATATCACGATCAATCCATTGATTATTACATACTTTTCTGTCTGAAACCCAAATTTTAACAATATTATTCATTGATTTATTTGTAATTGAAACACCATTAATTGTTCCATTTATATCTTTTGTTCCAGATGTTTTTAGTAAATTTTCAGTAATGGCTTTGTCACAAATTTTATGCCAAATGTCAAACCCATAATCATTTGTTGATTTAATACTCCAACAACCACCATTACTATTAGCTTCATGTTCCCATGTTGGTTCAATATTTTCTCTAAATAAATATAGATTAATATTTTTAATACTTGTTACCATATGTAAATGTGACATAATTTTTAAATAATCATCAACTGTTTCAAAAGTTTCGATTTTTTTATAACCTGTAATTTTCCAATCATTTGGATCATGATGGAACCATAAACACCATTTAGAATTTAATTTTTCATTTCCAAAGTTTTCAATATTAATATTTTCTTTAACTAAACTATTAAATTCATTTTTATTCCATTCAGTTTGTGTATGAGTTATTACATTTACCGTTTTTTGTTTTCTTGCCATTGCTTCTTTTTTTAGTTTTGCAGCTTTAGATTCATACTGAACTTGTGTTTCAACTTCTTGTTTTTGTTCTGATTCTTTTGTTGTTTGAACTTTTTCTTGTTCATTTTCATCTTCATCATCATTTAAAAATGAAAAACGATTAGACACATTTCTAACATCTTTACTTTGAACAGTATTTTTTTTGCTCATATTATATAAATTATAATAAATAATGTTTAAGTAATATATAATTAATTGTTCAAATTTTTAGTATTAAATTTAAAAAATAAGCAACAACAACTAATATATAATGTACAATATAGTATTAACTTTTTATAAAATATATTACAATATGATGTTATATTTATATTCATTTATAAATCCATATTTATTAGATACCATTTATTTAATAAATCAAAATAATGATGAATTTTTTATTAAATTAAATTGGTATAACATGATATATTATAAATTTATGAGTTATTTTGATTTGTCAGAACGTTATTTTGTATTTAGTAAACATAATCACCATTATATTAGATATATTAAATTAAATAAATTATTTCAATTTAACCAAAAACATTTAATTAATGATTATACATATCATGAAACAACTAAAATTATGAGAGGACCTTCATTAGCTTTTTTAACAAAAAAAACAAATTCAGAAAAAGAAACAATAGAATTACACTATGATAATTATGATACAAAAAATCATGAAATAAATAAAATAGATGAAAATAGATTATTATATATAAAAGATAAAAATGATGATAAATTAATATTATATTTTTATGCAAAATATTATTTAAATACAGAAGTTTGGCAATTTATTAAAGGATATCGTACATTAAATTATTTTAAATTTATTACAAAACATAAATGATCTCAATAAATAATAACTCTATATAATTTTATTACATAGAAATATTATTTCTAATTATCGTCTTATATTAATACTATATAAACCTATATAGAATAATTGAAAAAAATTCTATTTTCATCTAATTAATTTAAAAATTATTTATATATTAAAATTATAAGACTATGAGTCTCGAAAATCAAAATACTGTACCAATTAAACGAGTATCTTTTCAAGTACTTACCAATAGACAAACCAAACGCATGTCAGTTGTTAGTAAAGAAATTAATGGAATTAATCAAACAGATATGTTTACTGATGGCCAAGTAACTAGAGGTGGTTTATTAGATTTACGTCTAGGAACTACTGATCCGAATGCTGGTTGTGCTACATGTGGTCAAATACCAAGTGAATGTCCAGGACATTTTGGACATACAGATTTAGCTGAACCAGTTTTTCATTTTGGTTATTTAGATATTGTGAAAAACATATTATCATGTATATGTTTAAGATGTTCTAAACTATTAATATATAAAAATGAAGATGAAATATCTGAACTATTACAAAATACCAAAAAAGGAAAGAATCGTTTTGCAGAAATAAGAAAATTAACTTCTGCAGTAACTTATTGTGCACGAACTGACCAAAATTGTGGTGTACCAGTTCCAAAAATAAAAAAAGATGTTAAAAAAAGTTCTGGTATTATTCAATTAGTTGCAGAAACAAGTCTTCAAAATATTGCAAATGAAGATGGAACTCAAGTTTCTGCTGCTGATAAGAAAAAGAAAATTCGTGAAGTTTTAACACCAAGAATGGTATATGATATACTTAAAAATGTAAGTGATAATGATTATAAAATTATGGGTTTTGATCCATCAATATGTAGAGGTGAAGATTTTATAATTAAAAACTTCCCTATTCCACCTATTGCAATTAGACCAAGTGTTAAAATGAGCATTAGTAGTACTACAAATTATGAAGATATGTTAACTGGTAAATTAGTTGACATTATTAAGGCTAATATGCGAATTAGAAAACAAATAGACAAAGAATCTACATCTGGTGAAGAACCTAAATATTTAAATGATAATGTTCAATTACTTCAATATCATATTGCAACATATTTTGATAATGAAAATATGAATTTACCAAAATCTGAACAAAAATCAGGAGGTAGACCAACTAAATCTATTTCTGATCGTATTAGAGGGAAAACAGGTCGTATTAGAGGTAATTTAATGGGTAAACGTACAGATTTTTCAGCACGTACAGTTATTACATCAGATCCCAATCTTTCATTAGATGATTTAGGAGTACCAATTAAAATAGCAATGAATATTACTTTTCCAGAAGTTGTAACACCATATAACATTGATGAAATGAGTAAACTTGTTAAAAATGGTAGATATGTATATCCTGGTGCTAATTTTGTAATTCCTGGAAGTTCAAATGACGGAAAGAAATACACTATTGATCTTCGATATAGAAAAAAAGGTATTAAATTAAGACCTGGTGATATTGTTGAAAGACATATTCGTGATGGTGATCCAGTTCTTTTTAATCGTCAACCTTCACTTCATAAACTATCTATGATGTGTCATAAAGTTAAAGTAATTAATGATGATAGATTGGCTACTTTTCGTATTAATGTTTCAGTTACAACACCATATAATGCAGATTTCGATGGTGATGAAATGAATATGTTCGTACCTCAATCTGTTCAAACACAATTAGAATTGGCGCATATAGCTGATGTAAGTAAACAAATTATTACACCACGTTATTCAAAGCCAATTATTAAATTAAAACAAGATACAGTTTTAGGTTCTTATCAAATGACTGAAAAAAAATACGATGTTGATTGGCATGATGCAATGAATATTTTAATGAACTGTAAAAATGTAGATTTTACTAAAATTAAAAAGCAAAATTTAGACACTCATCAATTATATTCTGCCATTATTCCACCACTTATTAATGTTGTAAGTGGCGATAAATTAGAAATTAATAATGGTAATTTAATTAAAGGAACTATTAGTGGTTCTGTTATCAATGACAATATTATTAATTTCTCATGGGACAGACATGGACCTAAAATTACTAAGGATTTTATTGATAATTCACAAAAACTTGTTATTAATTATTTATTACAAGATGGATTTACTGTAGGTCTAGGTGATGCAATTATTCCTAAAGATGATCAATTAGAAATTAAAAAATATATGCAAGAAAAAATATTAGAAATCCAGCATTTACTAACTGAAATAGAAAATTATCCTGATTTACTAGATGCACAAACTTTTGAAAAACAAGTATTCAGTATTTTATCTGCTGGTAAAGGTGAATTATCAAAAATGGTTATGAAAAAATTAAATTCAGATAATCACTTTTATGGTATGATTGCATCTAAAGCAAAAGGTAATGATATTAACTTGGGCCAAATTGTTGGTGGTTTAGCACAAGATATTTTAAAATTCGCACGTATTGAAAAGAAAGTTAATAATCGTACTTTAGTTCATTTTTGTCAACATGACGATACTGCAGAAGCAAGAGGATTTATTAGTAAATCATATTATGATGGACTTGAACCTCATGAATTTTATTTTCACCATATGACTGGTAGAGAGGGTTTAATTGACACAGCCATTAAAACCGCAGATACCGGATATCTTCAACGTAAACTAATTAAAGGTATGGAAGATGTTTATATTGCATATGATGGCACAGTTAGAAGTGGTAATAATGTTATAATACAAATGTTATTTGGAGATTCACATTTAGATCAAACTATGCAAAAACCAGTTAAATTTAATATTTTAAGTTGGGGTAATTCAAAAATTATTGAAAAATGTCAATTTAATGAAAATGAAATTAATGACATTTCTACTAGACTTAAATATGATTCAAATAAAAAGAAAGAATTTAAAGAATTTAATGATGAAATAGTTGATATTGTAAAACAATTTAGAGATGATCTTAGAGATATTCAATCTAGAGCAAAACTAAATAACATAACAATTAATGATATTTATTTTCAACCTGCAAATTATTCAAGAATTATAGATGATGCTAAAAACTCAATGTCAATGAATAATACTCCATTAGATCCATTATATGTAATTTCAGAAATAGATCGATTAATGGATCCAACAGTATGTCGTTTAGTTTGTGTTACAACTAATGATATGAATGAAGATTCACCTAAATATTATAACCAAAAGAAATCAAAATATTTATTTCAAATAGCTCTTTATGAATATTTAGGACCAAAACGCTGTATTAATGAATATAAATTTAATAAAGAAAAATTCGATTTAGTTATTTCTGAAATCATTAAAAGTTTTAATAATTCTACTGTTGAACCAGGAGAAATGGTTGGTGTTGTTACTTCTCAAAGTTTAGGTGAACCATTAACTCAGATGACACTTAACACTTTCCACTCTACAGGCTCCGGTGTAGCTGGTATGCAAGGTGTACCTCGTTTTAGAGAATTATTAAGTTATACAAAAAATCCTAACACTCCATATATGATTATTTATATGGATCAACAATTTAGAGATAATAAAGAACATTCACATCGTATCGCTTCTACACTTAAATATACAATTTTATCAGAATTAGCTGAACAATTGGATATTATCTATGATCCAGATGCAAAAACTAGTCCATTATCATATTATAATGTGGATGATATTGATAGAGAATCAATTTTCTTTTTAAACAATATGAGTTCAGTAAGTATAGATAATTTACCATGGTTATTTAGAGTTGAAATTTCAAAGGAAAGTATGGTAGAAAATGAAATTTCCATGTTAGATATTAAAACTAAATTTATTCAATATTGGAGTAATAATTATTCAGATTTATCAAGTCTTAAGAAGCCTGAAAAAGATGTTATCAGTAAAATATTACATGGTTGTATTATGACTAGTTATGATAGTTCTGATAATCTAGTTATTCATATTAGATTTGAATTATCTAATGTTGATAATACCATATTATTAAGTTTACAAGATATTTTACTTAATAAATTTAATATCAAAGGTAATTCTAAAATTTCTAAAATTTCTAAAATTGATCATCAACAATATGTATCATTTGATAATCCAAATAGTGATCCAGAAAATATTAAAGAGTGGGTTATTTACACTGATGGTATTGATATGTTTCAAATACGTAAATTTTTAGGTGTTGATATTAACAGAACTTATTGTAATGATATATATACAATTTATCAAGCATTTGGAATTGAAGCAGCTAGATTTGCATTAATTAAAGAGTTTGAAAATGTATTTGTTGGCAATGATTTAAATTATGCACATATCGCATTACTTGGTGATGTTATGACAAATAATGGTGGTATTACTAGTATTGATAGACATGGTATTAATCGTTTAGATACTGATCCAATGGGTAGAGCTTCTTTTGAAAAAACCATTGAACAATTATTATTAGCTGCTGCATTTAATGAAGTAGATTACTTACGCGGTGTATCAAGTAGAATTATGGTTGGTAGATGTATTAAAGGAGGAACAGGTTTATGTGATATTAAAATTGATACAGAAATGTTAGAAAATTCAGAATTAGTTGACACTAAAGAAGTTAAACAATATGGATCTGAATTTAAAACATTAAAAACTAATAACTTATTAAGTGATTTAATCAAAGTAAAGAGCAAAACATTTGTTCCAATATAAAAAATAATTATGATTTCATTAATTTATAATATAATATTATATAATACAATATTATATTATATGGAAAATATATATGGGTTTACCACTGATAAATTATCAAGAAGTATTAATTATACTATTGATGAAAATAGTAATGGTCAATATTCTTTCACAACAATAATTATTAATGATTATAACTATAACCAAATAGTTGATCTAAAATATATAAATTCTATATCTGATTTTAAATTAAACGATATTCAATATGAATTATTTAAATATTTAGTTGATGAAGTATGTCTTTTTATATTGTGTATAAATAATGATAATAAAATATCATATTTTTATTTTTTAAATTTATCAAATAATAAATATACATTAATCAAGGATAAAATTATAAATGATTTAGATACATTTTCTAGATTAAAAAATAGAAATATTGAGTTTGATAAAGTTGAATATAATGAATATAATACAGTAAATTTAATTATTGATAAATGTATGATTTTTGGAAGTATTAAAGAAGATATTAATAAATTAATGGAATCATATTTATTTTTTATTAATGTTTATATTAACATGTGTAATACATTTAAACATAAATATAAATATGATTTTAAAAATATATTCGTAATTAATTTATTTGATCATCCAATAATAAATAAAAATTGTGATAATTTTATTGGTAAATGTACACAAATTAGACAATCAGATATATGGAAATCATCATTTACTGTTTTTTCTAGTACTACTAGCGATCATTTTTATGATAAAATGCTACCATATGTTGATCATTGGGAAATTATTCATCCAACATGGTCATTTTATGATAATAATAATGTAAATAAAAATAGATATTCTATTAGTGAACATATCACTATAAATTGGCATGAAAAAACTAAAACACTTGTTTTTAGAGGTAGAAACACTGGATGTTTTCCTAATTCTGTTGAAAAAAATTCAAGATTAAATACTTATTATAATTTATTAAAAAAATATTATTTAAGTGGTAGATATATTGATTATAATTTTGATGTAAAAATAGTAGGTACTATCAATTTTAATTTTATTGATTTTGATGAAAATAACATTATTTTAGACTATACTACCACAAATTCAATTAAAAATTCATTATTAAAATATCTTTTAAAAGATAAAGATGATGGTATTGAAATTATTAAAGAAAGTATGAAAAATTATATTGATACTAGTTTTAATTTAACAGACCCAAACTTTTTTAGTATGAATAGACGTTTACAATCTAAATGTAAATATATATTAAATATTGATGGGTTTGTAACTGCATGGAGATTACCATATGATCTATCATATTCATCTGTTGTGGTTATTATTGAAAATTTAAATGATAAATATAAAACTATATTTGATAATTTATTAATCGACAAATTTAACTGTATTAAAGTTAAGAGTGATTTTAGTAACTTTAATGATCAAATGTCATTTTTATTAGATAATGATTTACAAGCATCTATAATTGCAAACAATGGATATTTATTATCACAATTATTAATTAATGAAGAAAATATTTTCTCCTTGTTTACAGATCAAATAAATGAGGATATTAGAAAATATTTGAATAGAATCAATTAAAAAAATTGATAATTAAACATTAATAAATAATATATATTATATTTATTAATAATTAATGAGTGTAAAAGTTAGATATCCAAAAGAACTATTAAATATTTTAAATTTATCTTCAAATACCATCATTTCTGAAAAAAAAATTTTTGATATAATTATCTCAAAATGCCAAAAACAATATGGAGCAAAATATAAAATGCCTAAAAATATTTTTACTGTTATTTGTAATGAAAATTGGTTACTCAATCAAGCTAATAGCAGTACTAATAACTATATGTATGTTAGAACTTCTGAAGTTAAAAGATGGCTAAAAAAAATAGCTTCTGAAAATATAGATGATTCTCAATATGTAACATTAACTAGTACTTATAATAATATACCCATTAGACAACTTGAAGTTACCATCTAAAATATTTATTTATAATTATAAATTTATATCTTATATTATCTTTTATATAAATTTAATTTTACAAAAAAATTGAAGTAATAATATATTGGCTTAAATAGATATTATATTAGTATATTTATAGTAATGTCAGCACAAACCATGTCTACTAAACAATCAACTGTTCAAAGAACTAAACAAACTATCAGTTACTCTAATTTTGACGTTAATAAACTAGTTGTTCAACCTCTTGAAGATAATAAACTAAATACTGCACAAAAGCTTGCTATGGTCCGTTATAAACATGATCAATATTCTGAAGGTTTATGTCAAATCCAATCCCATAATTGTAAACTATTTACTTATGGAATTCCACGAGCTGGTCCTTATTATGCAACCGATAAAGCTCGTGCATTTGTTAAAGTACCTGAAGATGTAAATGATCCTAAAAGCGTTACATTTTTTAATAAACTTGAATCTATTGATACTTTAATGCAAAGTACTGAATTCAAAAAGAAATTATTTGGTTCCGATAAAGTAGCTAATCTTTATAAATATCAACCTATTGTTCGTGTTGCTGAAGAACGCGAAGATGATGATGAAGAAGTTGTTGAACAAACACCAAAGAAAAACTATGGTCCTCGACCTCGTTACATGAAGGTTAAAGTTGATCTAGATTGGGAAACATCAGCAGTTAAAACTAAATGTTTTGTTAAAGATGAAACTGGTGCTCGTGTTCCTGTTACCGATGTATCTACTTTAGATGAACTAAACAAATATGTCCGATATCAATCTACTATTTGTATGGTTATGATCTTAAATAAAGTATATGCTAGTAAAGCTAAAGTTAATGGTGAGTCTAAGAAATATGGTGCAACATTTAAACTATCTCAAGTAGTTTGTGAACCACCAAGTAATTCTTATTCTGGTCAAGATGAAGATGCATTCATTGATGATGAAGACAATAGTACTCAATTATCTGGACTTAAAATCAATACTGATGAAGAAGATGACGATGTTCAAACACTTACATTAAATGAAAGTTCTGTTAAAGTTAATCTAGCTTCTGCATTAGATAATGAAGAAGAAGATGAAGAAGATGAGGATGAAGAAGAGGATGAAGAAGAAGTCATTGAAGCACCTAAAGTAGTTGCAGCACCACCTGCCAAAGCACCAGCATCTAAACGTGGTAAAAAATAAACAATAAGTTAATTATTTATTAAAAATATATAAATAATAGTATAGTTATACTAGACTGAAATTATTATAATAAATCTTCACACAGCAATTAATAAATAAAATAAATGATTATTATTTTTTTTGATATGAAGATTGTCATAATTAAGTTTAGACACAGCAAGCAAATAAATAAATTTTATAATTAAAATGTCGTTGGTATAGCATTGTGGTAATGGTGCTTTATATCTAGATAGATATCTAAGCATATCAATCCATAAATATATAATATTACATCTTTTTAAAAGGTGATACTAATTATACATGCACTTTGTATAATTGTATAAAAGTCTTAGCACAGCAACCATTAGCTTAGCTAATATAAAAATTATTATTAGTAATAATTTTTC
>JACCDO010493298.1_pt1 | contig 13610 bp, 11 predicted proteins | sample 7446101 | NCBI WGS metagenome assembly JACCDO01 (sample SAMN15323440, study PRJNA562643) | freshwater metagenome | isolation source: river surface water | place: USA:Blue River Watershed | collected 2017-08-16
GACCACGTGCACGCCGCACTCGACCCGCAGGGGGCGGCGCGCGCGGCCGGGCAGCCCGGCGCGCAGCCGGCCCGGCCGTACGTGCCCAAGCAGTTCACGCCCGACGAGTGGCGGCTCCTGCGGATGCTGGTGGACTACCTGATCCCGCGCGACGCGCGCTCGGGGAGCGCGACCGACGCCGGCGTCCCGGAGTTCATGGACTTCATGCTCGGCGAGTACACCTCGATGCGCACCTGGATGCGCAACGGCCTCGGGTGGATGAACGCCGAGAGCCGGAAGCGCTTCGGGCACTCGTTCGTCAGCAGCACCGACGCGCAGCGCCGCGAGATCCTCGACGCCATCGCGTTCCCCAAGCGGGCGGCGACGGATGTGAAGGCAGGGGTGGAGTTCTTCAACAACCTGCGGAACCTGACGGCGAGCGGGTTCTACTCCAGCCGCATCGGGATCGCGGACCTTGGCTACACGGGGAACCGGCCGGTCGCGGAGTGGAAGGGGACACCGCCCGAGGTGATGCGGAAGCTGGGGCTGTGACCGCGCGTCACGGGATCTGCGCGTCGGCGCGACGGCGCGTCCTCCGCGCCATCGCCTCGAGTGCCACACTCTGGCTCGCCGCAGCACTCCCCGCGCAGGCCCGCCCGCCCCGTGACGCCATGCCTGCGCGCCTCGCGGACAGCCCGACCGTCCGCGCCGAGGCCCGCACCATTCTCGCGCAGATGATCGCGGCGCGCACCACCGCCGACGGGAACACCACCCCGCTCGCGGAGGCGCTCGCTTCGCGCTTCCGCGCCGCCGGGGTCCCCGCAGCCGATGTGATGGTCCTCGGCGCGGGCGCACGGAACCGCAACCTCGTGGTGCGGCTGCGCGGGCGCGACCGCACCGCCGCCCCGCGCCTCTTCCTCGCGCACCTCGACGTGGTGGAGGTCGACGCCGCCGCCTGGCGCACGAACCCGTGGGTCCTCAGTGAGCGCGATGGGATGCTCTACGGCCGCGGCGTGCAGGACGACAAGGGTCCCGCAGCGGCACTCGCCGCGGGGTTCCTCGACCTCGTGCGGCGACGCGTCACACCGGAACGCGACCTCATCCTCGCCCTCACCGCGGGCGAGGAGGGGGGCGGCGACAACGGCGTGCAGTGGCTCATCGCCACGCGGCCGGAGCTCGTGCGTGCGGAGTTCGTGGTGAACGCCGACGGCGGCTCGGGCGAGGTGGTCGACGGGCGACCGGTCGCGTTCAACGTGCAGGCGGCGGAGAAGGTCTACCTCGACGTCACCCTCACCGCACGCGGACCGGGCGGACACAGCTCCCTCCCCGACGGCCCCTCGCCGATCGACCGGCTCGCGGCCGCTCTCGACCGCGTGGCGCGATACACCTTCCCCGTGCGGCTCACGCCAGTGGCGCAGGAGTACCTGCGCCGGCGTGCGCTGCTCGCCGGCGGCGAGACCGGCGCAGCGATGGCCGCGCTCGCCCGAGACCCGCGCGATGCGGCCGCCGCGGGCATCGTCTCCCGCACCCCGGCGGGGAACGCGATCCTCCGCACCACGTGCATCAACACGCTGCTCCGCGGCGGCACCGCCCCCAACGCGATTCCCTCGCAGGCGGAGGCGAACGTCAACTGCCGGATCATCCCAGGCGAGCCCGCCGACTCGATCTTCGCCACGCTGCGCCGCCTCGCGGCACCGTTCGACGTCGAGGTCTCGGTGCGCAGCCCAGCCACGCCGAGTCCGCCGTCCATCCTCCCCGCGGTGCTCCAGCGCGCCCTCGAGGAGACGGTGCGCGAGCAGGTCGGGCCCGACGTGCCGCTCATCCCGTACATGGAGATGGGCGCCACCGACGGACTCTACCTCCGCAACATCGGGGTCCCGGTCTTCGGCGTGATCGGGCTTTTCGTGCCGGAGGCGCTGATCGGCACGGCGCACGCCACCGATGAACGCGTCCCCGTCGCGGCGTACGACGGGCTGGTCGACTTCACGCGGCGGTTGATCGACCGGCTCGCGCGCTGACGCGACGCGGAGGGACATTCCGCGCACGTTGAGACCTAGACACGGTCCGATTTGGGGCGTCACCTCCGGGCACCAACCTGGTGCACCGCACGTTTGAAAAGGCTGTGGGTCGTCAGACTCACCGCCTTTCTCTTTTCCGGTTCCCATCAATGCCCTGCTCACTCCGCCGCGCCCGTGAGGCCGCAGCGTCCCGTCATGTCGCACGCCTCGCGGTTGTCCTCGCCCTCGTCGCCGCGGCGTTCGTCACGACGTTCGTCACGCCGTTCGTCACGCCGCTGGCGGCGCAGGCACCGGGGCGCCCGGGCGGCCCGCCGCCGGGGATCGCCGGTCAGGCCGCGCCGGTCGCCGGACCCGACTCGGTCACCCTGCAGGCGCAGGCGATCCGCGTCTTCCTCGACTGCCAGGGGCGTGCGCGCGGCTGCGACCGCGACTTCTTCGTCACGGAGATCAACTTCGTGAACTGGATGCGCGACCGCTTCGATGCCGACGTGCAGATCCTCGCACAGGCGCTGACGAACGGCGGCGGCGGCAACGAGTTCACCATCACCTTCATCGGGCGCAACCGCTTCGAGGGGATGACCGACACGCTCACCCTGAACACCCTGCCGAATGACGCCGACGATCGCGTCCGGCGCGAGCTGGCGCGAGTCTTCAAGCTCGGCCTCACGCGCTACGTCGCGCGGTCCCCGATCGCGGCGCGGGTGCAGGTGGCCTATGCGGCACCGTTCGGGGTCCAGCGGCAGCCGCAGGTGGGCGCCGCGAACCTGAAGGACCCGTGGAACCTCTGGACCTACTCCACGAACCTCAACACCTTCGTGCGCGCCGAAGACCGGCAGCAGCAGGTGAACGGGTCGCTCTCGTTCTCCGCCAACCGCAGCACCGCCGAGTGGAAGCTGAACTTCTCGGTCAGCGGCAACGTCAACTCCTCGCGCTTCAACATCCCCGCCACGGCGACGCGGCCGGCGTTCACGGTCACCAACGAGCAACGGACGTACAATATCAACTCGCTGACCGTGCGCTCGCTCTCCGACCACTGGTCGGCGGGGCTCAAGCTCGGCGCAGGCTACTCCGACTTCCTGAATCAGGACGCCGCGATCCGCCTCCAACCCGCCGTCGAGTACAACGTCTTCCCGTGGACGGAGCAGACCCGCCGACAGCTGACCTTCCTCTACAACATCGGCCCGAACTACTACAACTACCAGCGGGAGACGGTCTTCGGCGAGACCTCCGAGCTCCGGTTCTCCCAGCAGCTCACCGCCTCGTTCGTCTCGCGGCAGCAGTGGGGGACGCTCAACCTCTCGCTCGACTGGCTCAACTACCTGCACGACTTCGACCGGCACGCCCTCACCTTCACGAGCAACGCCGACCTGCGCCTCGGCCGCGGCTTCTCGCTGAACATCAACGGCTCCGCCGCCCGCGTCCGCGACCAGATCTACCTGCCGATCGCCGGCAACACCGAGGAGGAGATCCTCCTGCAGCGGCAGGCCCTGCAGACCGGGTTCCGGGTGACGACGAACATCGGGATCCGCTACACCTTCGGCTCGATCTACAACACGATCGTGAACCAGCGCTTCAGCTCGCTCGGCTCGAGCGGCGGCCGGTTCAACTTCTTCTTCTTCTAAGCAGGCGCTCGAGGGGCGAGCCCCGCGGGTCCGAGACGGCGGACCTGCGGGGGCCCTGTCGGGGGAGGCGGAGTGCTGGTGAGCGACTCCGCAGACGGCTATCTCTCTGGGGCGCGCGGCGCTCTCAGGGGCCAGCCCCGGGCACTGCTCCGGGGCTGCGCCACCTGAGACCTGACCCCTCACCCCTGCGTCCTCTCCCAATGCCCTCCCCCCGTCTCGGCGTCGGCTTCATCGGGTCCGGCTTCAACACCCGCTTCCACATCCAGGCCTGGCAGGGCGTCCGCGACGCGGACGTGCTCGGCGTCTGGTCCCCAAACCCCAAGAACGCCGCCTCGGCGGCGCAACTCGCGCGGTCGCTCGATGTGGGCGCCGCCAAGGCCTACAAGAGCATCGGGGATATGGTCGCCGACCCGGCGATTGACGCGCTCTGGCTCTGCGGCCCCAACCAGGCCCGCATCGAGAACGTCGAGGAGATCGTCCACGCCATCAAGAAGGGGCGCGGCACGCTGCGCGGGATCGCCTGCGAGAAGCCCCTCGCGCGCAACGTCGCCGAGGCCAAGGAGGTCGCGCGGCTGGTGAAGAGCGTGGGCCTGATGACCGGCTACCTCGAGAACCAGCTCTTCGCGCCGCACGTCGAGGCCGGCAAGAAGCTCCTCTGGGCGCGTGGGGCCGCGACCACGGGACGCCCCTACCTCGCCCGCGCGGGTGAGGAGCACTCGGGGCCGCACATGCCCTGGTTCTGGAACGGCGCCCTGCAGGGGGGCGGCGTGCTCAACGACATGATGTGCCACTCGGCGCTCCTCGTGCGGCACCTCCTCACCGAGCCGGGCCAGCCGCTCAGCTCCGTGCAGCCCACGCGCATCACCGGCCACATCGCCTCGCTCAAGTGGTCGCGCCCGAAGTACGCCAAGCAGCTCAAGGCGACGATGCAGGCCGACTACACCAAGCGGCCCAGCGAGGACTTCGCGAGCGTGATGATCGAGTTCGAGACGGCCGACGGCCACACGGTGATCGGCGAGGCCACCACGAGCTGGAGCTTCGTGGGCGCGGGGCTGCGCCTCTCGGCGGAGCTCCTCGGCCCCGAGTACTCGATGAAGTGGAACTCCCTCGACAGCGGACTGCAGCTCTTCTTCTCGCGTGAGGTGACGGGAAAGGCGGGCGAGGACCTCGTGGAGAAGCAGAACGCCGAGCAGGGGGTGATGCCGGTAGTCCCCGAGGAGTATCTGGCCTACGGGTACACGGGGGAGGACCGGCACTTCGTGCGCGCCTTCCTCGGGAAGGAGCGGCCGATGCTCACCTTCGACGATGGTGTCGAGGTGGTCAAGATGCTGATGACGGCGTACCAGAGCGCCGAGCAGGGGAAGACGGTGGCGTACCCCGGGAAGGGGATCGAAAGGTTCGTGCCGGCGGTCGCCAAGGGGACGTGGAAGCCCTGATCACGCGGTAGCGGAAGACCATTGGGCTGGGCGGGGCGGCGTCGGAGCTGCGCCGCCCCGTTGGCGCTGCGACCGCTGTTTTTCCTCGATCGTTGTTTCGCCACGACCGTTGTTTCGCCGCGACCGCTGGTGCACCCCTGCCGTCATTGCGCTGCGCGCACCAACGCCGCGAACACCGCCGGATCCGACGCACGGGCGTGCACCTCGAGCACGCCCGTGTCGCGTATGATCCGCTGCACATTGTGGGCGCGCACACTCCCGCCCGGCATGATGGTCGTGCGCCCTGCCGCCTGCGCGTGCAGGCGCGCCAGACAGGGAATCCCCTCCTCTGCCGTGGGCGCGTGCCCCGCGGCGAGGATCACGTCAGCACCGAGCGCGATGAGCTGGTCGAGCGCGGCATAGGGATCCGGCGTGCCGTCGAAGGCGCGATGGATCCCGATCCGGAGCGGCCGCGCCTCCGCGATCAGCGTGCCCATGCGCGTCACATCCAAGGTGCCGTCGGGATGTGAGATGCCGAAGACGATCCCCGCGGCGCCCGCGGCCTTGGCCATCGCCACCTCGGCGCGCATCTGCGTGAACTCCGCATCGCTGTAGACGAAGTCCCCGGTGCGGGGCCGGATCATCACGTGCACGGGGATCTGCACCGCAGCCATCACCGCGCCCAACAACGCGGGGGAGGGCGTGAGTCCGCCCTCCCCCGGTCCGCAGAGCTCGAGCCGTCCCGCCCCGTTCCGCTCAGCGGCGACGGCGGTCTCGAGCTGGTCGACGTACGCCTCGACGAGCATCAGGCCGCCGAGCGCGGATGCCGCGACGGCGCGAGGCCGGCGACGGCCCGTCGGGCGCCGTCGCTCAGAGCGACCACCCGCTACGGAACGTCGGGTTCACCCACTCGCTCGGCGGGGTCGCGTTCGTGATCGCCCCGGTGTCGGGGTTCATCTCGAGCGTGCGCCCCATCCGCACCGCGAGCACGCCGATGAGGATCATCTCCGTCATCGGGCCCGCGTAGCCGGCGAAGTCACTGCCGCCCTGACCGCCCGTCTTGCAGGCGGTGATGAACTCCTGATACACACCGCGCGTGCGCGGATACTTCTGCGGCACGGGACGCGCCGCGACCTCGGCCGCGACCTTCGGGTCGAGGAGCCGCGGGTTCTCGCCGTAGGTGCCGGCGAGGATCATCCCCTTGTCGCCGATCCAGACCTGCCCGCCCTCGCGATCGAACGGCCAATCCTGGTCCGCAGGCCACCCCTCGGGCGCGGGCGGGAAGATCGAGCCGTCACGCCAGACGAGCGTGACCGCGGGCCGGTTCCCGATCGCCGGGAACTCATAGGTGATGCGCTCCGCCGCCGGGAAGCTCTCGCTGTAGAGGAGCGTGCTCTCCGGGATGATCTTCGACGGATACTTGAGCCCGAGCGTCCAGTAGGCCGCGTCCATCAGGTGGCAGGCCATATCGCCCATCGCGCCGGTGCCGAAGTCGAGCCAGCCACGCCAGTTGAACGGCGCATACGACGGGTTGTAGGGGCGCATCGCCGCCGGGCCGAGCCAGAGGTTCCAGTCCATCGTCTCCGGCACGTTGTGCGCCTGCGTGCTGCGATTCACCGCCTGCGGCCAGATCGGCCGGTTGGTCCAGTACTCGACGCGCCGCACCGGTCCGATGAGCCCCGCCTCCACCCACTCGCGGATGAGACGGATCCCTTCGGCGGTGTGCCCCTGATTCCCCATCTGCGTCGCCTGCCGCGGCCGCCGCGCCGCCTCGGCCTTAAGCGCACGCACCTCACCGATCGTGCGCGCGAGCGGCTTCTGGCAGTAGACGTGCTTCCCCATCTTGAGCGCCATCATCGCCGCCGCACCGTGCACGTGGTCGGGCGTCGAGACGGTCACCGCGTCGATGTTGTTGGCCTCCTTCTCCAACATCTCGCGGAAATCCTTGTAGCGCCGCACCGTCGGCCAGGTCCGGAAGGCGCGCTCGGCAGAGCGCCAGTCGACGTCAGCGAAGGCGACGAGCTGCTCGTCGGCCATCCCGCGCACGTCGTTGAAGCCCATCCCGCCGACGCCGATGCAGGCGACGCGGAGTTTCTGGTTCGGCTGCACCGGCACGTCGGCCAGCGCGTGAAGGGCGCGCGGCATCGCGGCCACGGCACCCGCGGCGGCCATCCCGCCGACGAAACGACGACGATCGAGTGGGGTCATCTGTGAGCTCCGGGTCAGCGGGCCGCGGACGAGGAGGCGTCCTTGGCCGAGAAGGTGAGCGCGAAGAGGAGGAAGACGGCGAGCGCGCCGTAGGCGGGAATCGGCCAGATGCGAGCCCAGTCGTGGACCGTCGCCCCGGTGGCGGGATCGAGGCTGGCGTACTGGTTCACCACGCGACCCGAGACGAAAGCCCCGACGAAGTAGCCGAGCCCGTTCGTCACGAAGTTGATGAAGCCCTGTGCCGCGCCGCGGATCGAGGCGCCGGCGCGCTGGTCGGTGTAGATCTGCCCGCCGACGAAGAAGAAGTCGTAGCAGATGCCGTGCAGCAGGATGCCCGCGTAGATGAGCCACATCCCCTGTCCCGCGTCCCCCGCCCCGAAGGCGAAGTAGCGGAGCGCCCAGGCGGCCATCCCGCCGAGCATGATCCCCTTGATCCCGAAGCGCGACATCAGCACGGGGAGCACCACCATGAAGCCGATCTCGCTCATCTGCCCGAAGGTCTGGATGAAGGCCGGCTCCGGCGCCCCGATCTCGTTCAGAAAGGGGTTGGTGAACGTGTAGTAGAACTGGAGCGGGATGCAGAGGAGGAAGCTGCCGAGCGTGAAGATCAGGAAGTCCCGGTGCCGCAGCAGTTGCAGCGCATCGAGGCCGAGGGCGTCGCGCACCGAGAAGGCGCGGCCCGCCGCCGTCGGGGGCGTCGCCGGGAGGGCCAAGGCGAAGAGCCCCATCACCGCGCTCGCCCCCGCCGCGAGCTGCATCGGGAGCGCCGTCTTATCCGCCGTGAGCACCTTCCCCACGAGGATCCCCGCCGCGATCCACCCGATCGTGCCGAGCACGCGGATCAGCGGGAACTCCTTCGTCGCGTCCTTCACATGCGCGAAGGCGATCCCGTTGGTAAGCGAGAGCGTCGGCATGAAGCAGAGCGCGTAGACAATCAGGAGCGGATAGAACGTGTCGAACGACGCCTGCCGCGAGACCATCCACATCACCGCTGCGCCGGCGAGGTGCAGCGCTGCGAGGAGCTTCTCGCTGTTGGTGTACCGGTCGGCCACCGCCCCGATGAAGAAGGGGGAGACGAGCGCCGCGATCGCCGTGGCGCCGTAGGCGAGGCCGATCTGCTGGTCATCGAAGCCGAGCGTCTGCCCGAGGTAGGTCCCCATCGTGACGAACCAGACCCCCCAGATGAAGTACTGGAGGAACATCATCGTCCCGAGCTTGAGCTTGATCATCGCGAGAGCTCCCGGATGCGGATGTTTCGGAACGAGACCACGTCGCCGTGGTCCTGCAACCCGATGTGGCCGCGGCGCGCGAGGCCGTAGGGCGGCCAATCATTGAACTTCGAGGCCTTCACCTTCGCGATCCACTCCGGAGTCCATGCCTCGTACTCAACGATCTTCACACCGTTGAGCCAGTGCTCGACGTGCGGGCCGACCGCGACGATGCGGACGCGGTTCCACTCGCCAGCCGGCCGCGACACATCGCGGACCGGAGCGTAGAGCGCGTAGTTCGCGCCGGCCGACGTCAACGGGCTGCCGCCGTCACGGTGCCCCGCGTTGTCGAGGACCTGCATTTCCGTGGCGTTCTCATAGATGACGCCAGTCGACTCGGTCGCGCGGTAGAAGATCCCGCTGTTCCCCTTGGGACCGACCTTCCATTCGAGCTCAAGCTCGAAGTCGCCGTACTGCGACCGGGTGACGATGTCTTTGCCACTCTGCCGCGTCAGGACGTTGGTGGCGGCGTCGTACTGCCAGCCGGAAGGCAGCGTCTCCTGGCGGTACTCCCGCCAGTGTCGGTCAGCCCCACCGGCGAGGAGATCCTGCCACGGGCCGGCGTTCACGCCAGCGGGGAGCTGAGCGCCGGCGGTCAGCGCAGTCGACAGAAATAGCAGGGCAGCGCCGGACCATCGGCGCGCGGCGGGCGGGGTCGGAGCGAACATCCGAGACCTCAGCGCAGGGGGAGGAGGAGCGGCACGACGCGGGGAACGTACGCTCGGCGGAAGGGGGGCCACAAGCGGCGCGGGGTTCCCTGAGGCGGTCGTCCCCGCTCCCTGACGGACGGGCCGCCACCGACACCCCATCGTGGGCCCATGCGCCCCTTCCCACTCCTCCTCCTGATCGCGGGCGGACTCGCCGCCTGCGGCCCTTCCATCCGTTACGAGCGCGCCCCCGACCGGGTGATCCCGGCCGATGCCCGCTGGGCGTGGAGCCCCCCGGACTCCGATGGGTATCCCGTGACCGCGGGAGGCACGACCGTCCCCGACACAATCGACCGGGAGATCGCCGACGCCGTCGAGAACGAGCTCGTGGCGCGGCGGTTCCAGCGGACCACCCCGGAGCTCGCGCAGTTCCTCGTCCATTACCACCTCGCGCGCCGCGCCCGTGTCGACACCCTCCCCCCGCGCGACGACACCTACTGCCCGCCCGGCTGCGCGCGCCGCTGGGACCCGTGGTGGTGGTACGGCACCCCGGAGGAGATCGAGTCGCGCACGGTGCGGTGGGACGAGGGCACCCTGGTGATCGACGCGGTCACCCCCGACGGGAAGGTCGTCCTCTGGCGTGGCGTGATGTCCGCCGAAGTGAGCTCGCGGACGACTCGGGACGCGGGGCCGGCGATTCGTGACGGCGTGAAGCGGGTGATGCGCGGCTTCCCGTAGCACGAGGCGCCAGCCCGACGGATTCGGCAGAACGGACCGGGTACGACAGGATGACCGGTGCGCGCGGCGTGCCGTCATTGGCGGTGTGAGCCCGGAGACCACAGCTTTCCGCGGTCTCAGGTTCGTCCAACCACCCGCGCCCCTCCGCTCGTGCCTGTTCCCGCCCTGCTCGTCGCGCTCGCCCTCGGCTTGGGGCTCGCCGGCCCCGTCACCGCGCAGTCCAACGTCCCGATGTCCGGCGGCAGCGGCCGGACCGGCCGCGCGACCGTGGTGCGGAGCGCCCCGACCATCGATGGCCGGCTCGATGACGCCGTCTGGCGCGAGGGGACGCCGTTCGCCGATTTCGTGCAGCGGGAACCGCTCGAAGGCACCCCCATCACCGAGCGCACCGAGGTGCGCATCCTCACCGATGGCGAGGCGCTCTACGTGGGCGCGTGGCTCTATGACCGCGAGCCACAGTTGATCGTGCCGAGCGAGAAGATCCGCGACGTGACGCTCACGAACAGCGATTACTTCGCCTTCATCCTCGACACCTACCACGACCGGCAGAACGGCTTCCTCTTCGGCACCACGCCGTCGGGGATCGAGCACGACGAGCAGATCATCCGCGAGGGAGAGGGGGGCGGCGTCTTCGCCGGCGGGCAGAACCGCGCCCAGGCGGGCGCGCTCGGCGGTGTGAACGTCAATTGGGACGCCAGCTGGACCGTCCGCACCTCGCAGGACTCGCTCGGGTGGTACGCCGAGTTCCGGATCCCCTTCTCCACCATCCGCTACGGTGGCGGGGACGTGCAGACCTGGGGGCTCAACATCATGCGCGGGATCCGGCGCCGGAACGAGGAGGCGCTCTGGAGTCGCGTGTCGCGGCAGTTCAGCATCAATCGACTCTCGCAGGCCGGGACCCTCGAGGGGCTCGCCGTCCCCGCGCAGCGGATCGCGACGGTGACGCCCTACTCGCTCGGCAGCTCCTCGCGGACCTTCGCGACGCAGAGCGCCTATCGGGGCACCGCCGAGCTCGGCGTGGACGCCAAGTACGGCATCACACCAAGCCTCACGCTCGACCTCACGTACAACACCGACTTCGCCCAGGTCGAGGTCGACGAGCAGCGGACGAACCTCACGCGGTTCCCCCTCTTCTTCCCCGAGAAGCGTCCCTTCTTCCTCGAGAACGCCGGGGTCTTCTCGGCCGGCACACCGCAGGCCGTGGATCTCTTCTTCACGCGGCGGATCGGGATCGACGCCGCCACGGGGCAGCCCCAGCCGATCCTCGGCGGCGGGCGTCTCACCGGGCGGATCGGCGGGCTCACGGTGGGCGCGCTGCAGATGGTGACCGATGATGTCGGCGCGTCGGCCGGGAACTCGTACTCCGTGGCGCGTGTGCTGAAGGAGATCTCGGCGCGGTCGCGGGTGGGGCTGATCGCCGTGCAGCGGCAGAGCACCGCAAATGGCGGGGATTTCAATCGTGTGGTGGCCGGTGATGCGCGCGTCGGCATCGGACAGGCGTGGACCGCGGATGCGTGGGCCGGGCGCTCGGAGACGCCGGGGCGCGCGGGGGACCCCTGGTCGTGGAGCAGCCGCGTCGCGTTCCAGACGCGGGACTGGAACCACTCCGCGCGCGTGCTGCAGGTGGGGGCCGGATTCAACCCCGAGGTCGGGTTCATGGGGCGGCCGGCGGGGTACCGGTTCGACGAGCTGATGCTGATGCGGCTCGTGCGGAGTCCCAAGTGGACGCGGGTGCGGCAGTGGAATCCGCACATCTCGCTCCGGCGGTACGTTGGGACCGACGGGTACCTGCAGTCGTCGTGGGCGCACATCGACCTGACCGAGGCCGAGTTCAACAGCGGTGCGCGGTTCGGGCCGGACATCAACATCTATACAGAAGGGCTGCAGGCGCCTTTCACGATCGCGCCCGGGGTCGTGCTCCCCGCCGGGCAGTACCGATTCGCGTTGCCGGGAATCGACTGGGGGACCGACCCCAGCGCGCCCCTCTCGTTCCTCGCGCGGCTCGAATCGGGGGAGTTCTATAATGGGACCCGGTCGGGGGGCAACGTGACGTTCACCGCGCGGCGGGGGTCATCGATCTCGTCGTCGCTGACACTCGATTATCAGGACGTGGACCTGCCGCAGGGGGATTTCATCCGGCAGCTGATCGGGGTGAAGTTCGCGTACTTCTTCACGCCGCGGGTCTTCGTGCAGACGTTGACGCAGTACAACAATCAGGCGGAGATCTTCACCGCGAACCTCCGCTTCGCCTGGCTGAACACCGCCGGGACGGGGCTGTTCATCGTGTTCAATGATGGGGAGGAGGCGGACAGCTTCACGCGGTGGCGAGCGCCGGTGGCCCGGTCGCTGACGATCAAGTACACCAAGCAGATCGGCTCAGGGGGCTGAGGGGGGCGTGATGCGAGCGGTGCTCGTGGCGATGTTGGCGCTGCTGTTGGTGGGGGAGTCGGCTGAGGCGCAGGCCACCCGGCGGCGTGGGGACCGGAACAAGCTGACGCGGATCGAGTTGGACGAGGCCGGGTCGGCGATGGTGACGGCGCAGGATGCCGTGCGGTTGCTGCGACCGCAGTGGTTGCGGCCGCCGGTGGGGGATGTGGCGTCGTCGAACGTCTTCGGCGGGTCCGGGGGCGGCGCGACGGAGATCATTCTGTATGTGGATGGGGTCCGGCAGCCCGATCTGGAGGTGCTGCGGATGGTCCCGGCGGCGAAGCTCGTGGAGCTGCGGTATCTGGACCAGAACCGTGGGGTGCAGATGTACGGACCGGGGCACGAGTTCGGGGTGATCGAGGTGACGACGGTGGATAAACGTCCCTAGGTGGCCTTGCAGGACCGTTCCAGGACCCTTGCAAGACCCTTGCAGGATGCAAGACAGTGCAACGGTGGATTGCGGTCCGACGCGCTGGGTCGTCCTGCTACGCGTAGTTTTATGTGATATTTATTACAAATAATGCCCCTTCTAGCACGATTTTGGCCATAATTGTCTATTTTTTATACAGTTACGACTTTGGCACGGACCTTTCAATACATGTGGTCTGCCAAAGCGGACACGGCACCAACGCCGAACACCCCACCGGCTTTTCACCTTTTTCCTTCAAGGAGAAACACCATGCGGAAGTTCGTCCCGTTCGTCGCCGTGGTTGCGCTCGTCGCCGCGGCCCCTGTGCAGGCGCAGAGCTGCGCCGTCAGCTCCACCTCCGGCGATGCCGTCAACTGCACCGTCGGCACCACGCTTTCGATGACGATGCCGTCGATTATGAAGCTCACGCTGGGCGGCACGGCGGTCACGCTCGGCACCCCGGCGAACATCGACGCGTTCAACGCGGCCGGTCAGGACACGACGATTACTACCGGCCCGACGGTGGACGTTCGTTCAAATCGGTCGTACCGCGTGCAGATCAGCAGCGCGGCGAACTTTAGCCACACTGCCCTGAACGGCGCAGCGCAGTACCTCAAGCCGGCCGATGAGCTTCGCTGGTCCGTGAACGGCGGGGCCGCCAGCACCGCGATGACGGCCTCGGCGACCGACATTGCCTCGGGGAGTGCCACCAACGCCTCGACGACGAAGACGGTCACCTACCTCACCGCGTTCGACATCACGAAGGACCAGCCGGGCGCCTACAGCCTCGCCGTGACCTTCACGCTCGTCGCGCCGTGATGAACCCCCTGCCCGCGAACGCTCGGGCCCTGACCGGCCGTCCCGTGGGCAGCGCAACCC
>JACCDO010840062.1_pt1 | contig 13610 bp, 10 predicted proteins | sample 7446101 | NCBI WGS metagenome assembly JACCDO01 (sample SAMN15323440, study PRJNA562643) | freshwater metagenome | isolation source: river surface water | place: USA:Blue River Watershed | collected 2017-08-16
AAAGAGTCATTGAATGTTTTTTGTAATTTAACGACTAAAAATTTGACATCACGAAGAGCATCATCTTTAGCTAGGAGCATTTGATTTAATGCAACCATAACTTTTGTCATATCCGACGAGTCTAAATTTGCTGCTCGTATAATTTCTTCAACTTGAAGTGTAGCCTTTTCTACTCCACTTTCTACTGCTCGTAATTTCTGTTCTAGTAATTGATTGTGAAAGTCAGATTGTTGTTGGACACGTTGTATACTATCTTCAAATGAATTATAAAGATCATTTCTCTCCAATTGAACTTTAGAATATTCATTTTCTAAATCTTGTAATTTGATTTTCATTGTTGACGAATATTTATTTATAGAGGTTAATCGACTATGAGCATTTCGAAGTGCCATTTGATCTTTGGTTCTCTCCCTCAGTAATGTTTGAACCTCAGTAATTTCTGCGGTTACTTCAGCTAGTGGCTTAGCTAACTCAACATTTTTGGAATTGTACTCAAGCAACATTTTCTTGTTTGTAACAGATCTCTCTTTTAGTTCTTCTAATTGCTTTTGTAAATTTTTAATCAAACTTAAGTTACCGCCAGTGATATTATTATAATATGCCTTCATTTGACCAAATGCCTTTTTATGATTTTTAACTAAATCATTAATATGTTGATTCTTACGTTCTTCAACTTCATGTACTTCCACTCTACGTCGTAATTCTAGCTCGTTCTCTAATTGTTTTAATTTTGATTCACATCTAGATGTTAACTCCAACAAACTGTCATCAAATTGTTGCCTTAATTTAATCAATTGTTTTTCATGCTGCTGCCGGATTTCACCAACTTTATTTGCATTTACTAGCTCTAGCTCCATTCGTGCAAACTTAATTTGCTCCTTACTTTTTAACAAATCTCTTTCTTTTAGGTCGTGCGTGTTTTGTTCACTTTCTAGCAAACCTGTGCCATCTTTCACGATTGCTTTTATATTATTACGATGTTCATATTCTAAGTGCTTAACCTTCTGCTGATAGACACGTAATTCTACTCTATGATTATCTTCAAGTATCTCCATTTCTCTATCTTTCGCCAGGACAGATAAATCAATTTCGTGAACTTCACGTTTTGTTATATCAAAATATTGCTGGATTGCATCCTATAATACAAATAACATAAATTATATTAGAAAATTATTTTTATTCTCTGAAATGTATAGATAAATAAGTCACTACCCTCTCCAGTTGTACATAGTTTCGGTCAAGCATGGACTTCTCTAATTGCTGCCTCAACATAGGTACAACTTCCCGAAGCATTTCAAGATCCATAGAGGCGTATTCACTTTCCTCGACTTTCTCCTCCTCATCTTTCTTCTTCTTCTCTTTTTTGGGAGCCATGATCTGATGTTTCAGGATATACTCAACTGTTTCGTGCCAAAAAAACGTCTTTTGTCAACCCGGCCCTATACTGCAAAGTGGCTAACGACGATGACCTGTTGGCTGCACCACAGATGGCGGCATCTTAGCACCAACGATGCGAACCACTTAAATTTGCCAAAACGTATAGTATACAGTATAATTGTCTACTTTCAATTGTACCGGTACCGGAGTTGCCTTAATAATCAGGCTGAAATTCAGCCGCTGAATTTCTGGCCCAGATTATTGTGTCCCTTGTAAAAGTATCACACCACGCCAACGCGAGATCGCGGTGCAGTATGTCTTCAACCAAATCTGTTAACTGACGTTGTATTTTTTAGCCCGAGTTCTAATTGCGCACAATACAATTTGGATGCAGCGAGGAAGCATTCTAATTATGATAGTGTCATATTTGATTTTATGTTTACTGTTTCAAGCTACAAAATTTGCATCAGCATTGTTTATACAAAAATCAAAAGTTTTACCAACAACTTTGAAATTGTCAACATGTGGTGTTCAGATCAATTCGCTGTACGGTGAAGGAGGGCAAGACATTGTTTGGGAAGCTATGAGACAAGATGCTGCAATGGAAGCATCTCGTGAACCATTATTAGCTAGTTTTATGCACGGGGCAATATTATCTCACTCTTCTTTAGAAAATTCACTGGCATTTCACATGGCCAATTTACTTTCATCACCTGCCATGGGTTCAACTCAAATTCAGGCATTATTCCTAGAAGTGATGGATAAAGATTACAACTTTGGAACAAGTTTAAGAATGGATATCCGCGCTGTTTTGGATCGCGATCCTGCAGTTAAAACATCACCCGATGTTCTTCTTTATTTCAAAGGATTTCAAGCTCTTCAAACTCATAGAGTTGCTCATTGGCTTTGGAAGACTGGTAGATTTACACTGGCTTTATTTTTATATAGTCGAGCAAATACGGTCTTTCAGATTGATATTCACCCCGGTGCAAAGTTCGGAAACGGCGTATTTATTGATCATGGCACTGGTGTAGTTATAGGAGAAACAGCAATAGTTGGCGATAACGTTTCAATGCTCCATAAGGTAACGTTGGGAGGATCCGGTAATAAAAATGTTGTAAGACATCCACAAATAGGAAATTGTGTTTTATTAGGAGCAGGTGCGACATTGTTAGGCCCAATCAAAGTTGGTGATGGCGCTCACATTGGTGCATGCTCTATGGTTTTAGAAGACGTGCCTGAGTATTCAGTTGCTGTTGGTGTGCCAGCTAAAATAATTGCTCGTAGAAATATTAAAGATCAAGCAAGAGATTCACCAGCTTTAACGATGGAAACAAATCAACTGCTAAATTTTTATGATATATAGTCTCGCTTTATTGAAAATATAGTGTATTTTACATTCAAATAAATTAATCTGAACTATCTTTGGGGCGCTCCTTTTCTTTATCAGCTCCATCGCAAGGTAACAAGACCACCTTTTTATCTAATTTATACATAGTTTTTCTATAAGTTCCATATGACCTTGCAGCTCTTCTGCTTGCAGTTGTTTGTTCCTCCCAAACACCAGTTCCAAATAAATCTAACCACCCAGGACGTTTATCTCTAAATCCGATAGGTCCCTCTAGAGGCTCGAACTCGGTAAAATCTTTAACATACTTAGCTTTTAAATCCCTCCATTTATTTGCACGAAGCACATTTTTCTTGTATGCAGATTCTAACCAAGTTGGAATATTCTTAACATACATACCCGCTTTCCCACCAATCCAAGGTGTTTCTGGAGGAGCTTCTTCTACAGGTGGTTTTCTAGCTTCTTTGCGTTGAATTTTCCATTTTTCGTAAGTCTCTAATTCTACAGTTTCATCCAGTTCCCCACTACCACCGGAAATTGTATTTGTCTGAAGATCATCTACAAATTTAGGCTTTGGTGGATAATCGTCAATTTCTGGATCATACGCATAATCATACAAATCTACCATTTCTTTATTACTACTAAACACTTGTTCCGCTAGTTTAGCTTCTATATCTTCAGGAAGTGTTCCTTCCATAGCCTTAGTCCATCTCCAGCCATTTTTACTTTTTTCTTCATAGACTTCAAAATGTGATGTACTAAATGAGGTGAACATTAAACTTAAACAAAATATTAACTTCGTTTTTAGGTCAAGTGATATTGGTGCCAGAGATGTTAGAAATGCCACAATGGAGGCGACGGATAATGAAGAAAACAATGTTATTGCTATAGCAGTTTTAAACGAATTGCTAGACCATGTTGCAGGTTTTGATCTTGTCATTCCCGGCTTATTAGCCTTTTTCGGCATTCCTTTTGTTAATAATGCGGATACCATTAATAAATTTCCCACCAGACAATAATTAAATGTCGTCCTTCCCGAATTTTGACTTATAACAAATGACAAAAATGCACCTAAACCTAAATTACGAACCAGTTCATTCGAACTAGGTTTTTTATAACATGAAGAAATGTAATCAATATATTTATGAAAACCTTGAGGAAGTAATTTAATTGCTCCAGATCGATTTAACATTTTTTTCTTCTTTAAATCATTTAATTGCTGCTCTTTGGTTTTTTTTAATTCCAACGAATTTTCTGTTCTTCTAGCAGCAATAGAAAGTAGGGACATATCTGGATTATGTCCATCACCATCTTCACTTTCAGTATAAACACGACGATAAAAACCTACGTTACTTAATTTTATAAAATTTTCATCTATATTAATACGTTTCATGGTATCATTTTCTTGTACGGCTGATAATCTGCGTTTTTTAGTCGATGGAAATGTTGTTTCGTAAAAATTAGCTGCTCGTGAAATATCTATAAAGTAAAAATAAGTTAAATTAATATTAAAATATTCTGCACACAGTAGTACCTGCAGCTATTAATAGCTTCAATTCGTCTGCTTCCGAAGGTTCTTTTGAAGGCAAAGAACTTTGTAAGTCTTGATATAGTTTTGACATGCTATCGGACATTAATGAAGTACTCGTTGCAAACAACTTAATCCTCGAATTAGATTTCTTCGACACTAAAAAATTCAGCGCAGATATATTCAAGGTGTAGCATGATAAAACCAGTGCCAGGGTAAAAGAAGATAGCAAACCCATGGCCTATAACGATCGTCGGTCTGTGTCTTCAAGCATACGTCTGTGCGGCCATAGACGAAAAGAAATGACGACCGGCCGGTAGGATTGATATAGTAATAGAAACATTCGTCGAGTAGCAATATGAGCTATATCAAACTACATTAGTATCGATTGGTGTAATGTTCAAGATTGTGGACTATACATTTAATCAATAATATCTGGTATGAATCCGATCTTAAAATATTTTAATGATTTGTATTTTTTGTTGATAATTATTGAAATGATTTTAATATTTGTGGCGCAGAGTATGTCTGCTCTGAGAGTCTGACAGTGCTGACACAGAGTCTCAGAGACTCAGAGACTCATACTGAGACTGGTGCCGGTACGTACAGTGGGTTGGAACATCAGAATTGGTATATTCGTTACACGCTCCTGCCTGAAAAGCGGTAACAGATGCCAAGACTCTCTGTGCTTACGACACGCACAAGAATAGAGAGAATAGACGACCGCACAGAAAACACAAGAATACCACAAATTCATGATGTTTATAAGCGGACTGATACAATCAGCGAAAGTTTAGCTAAAGATGTTATTGACAAAATGTTTTTTTCCGAATATCCATCAGCAAAAGAGGATGGAGTATCGGCATTATCGTCATTTTTGATGAATTCGGGCAATATTAACGAATTAAAACATACTGGTAGCTTAGGGGCGGTTGTAGAGTTGCTACGTCGTGTTAATTTTAAAACGACTAAACCAGAATATGTAAGTAGTTTGGTTAATGCTCTGTATACCCTAACTGTTAATGATAACGAAGCCGATAAGAATATGTTAGAGAAATTAATTACTAATCCACACGGTGTATCAGTAATAGTAAATCTTTGTATAGCAATGAGTGGAAGGTTACAGGAGATTTGTTTGAATATTGTTGTTGCTTTAAGTAAACTTGAGCAGGGCATCAATTCATTATTAAACAATAATAACATAGGCAAAGTTCTCAGCTCATATGAATTATTGATCAGAAATTCGACATTTTTACATGTTAAACATACTGCCACAATTTTAATTAATAAATTTTCAGCAATCAAACCTGAATTATTCCCGCTAAATATTTTTGACACACTCATTTTAGATGCATTAGAGCATAGGAAAGTAGATGGATTCATGGAAATGCAATTACTTACTGGTTTTTTACATCATATTAAATGGTTGAATAATCGTAATGAAAAGCTGCGGGATGTATTTTATTACTTCAAATATTTAACCAATGAATTGATAACAGAAACATTTGAAAATTTAGATCATATGCAGCTAATTGTTAAGGCTATAGTAAAAGAATCTAAAGATCCAAAGCAATTAGACTATTTAATAAAACATAAATTAAGCATCGCACTGCAGTATTTAATTCGCACAGACTTTATGTTGTTTCGTAAAAAGGCAAATAGAGGGACAGAAACAGTTACTGTTAATAAAAATATCAAAAATAATAAATATAAAAGATTGAGTATTCAAGATACTGGAGAAAGACCGATTCGGACGCTACAGGCTCTAACGTTAGTAAAACCTAAGGCACCAATCGAAACGAGAAGTGATGAAATTAATTACTTTGCAACAAGCTCTTCCGTAAAAATTTATGAAAACATCATGAAGTATAGGTTAGAAATTATTCCAGAAATAATATCCAGTGGACTTTTATCGGCATTACTCTTTCGGGTCGGTAAGGGATCTGAAAGAGATTATCGCATGAATAAATTGATGCTTAATTTTATTTATAATTTAATTATGAAAGTAATAATTCTATTTTATGGCAAGAATCACCCGGATATATTGCACAGTATTTCATTAAGTTCTATATTCCCATTACCCAAAATTTATGTCAGGTATGGGGAAACTTGTGCTAAGAAATTTTCCATCCCTATTGAAGTTTTGAACGATGCATCATATGACGAAAATAATAAGTTAAATGATCTCCGTGCCACTTGCAACTCATTGCAAGCACAAGGTGTGATTACGCTTCTCTATTCTAATTTATCAGGCGAAGATGGCGATAACATTAAAGTTGCAATCACTTCATTATCACTGATGTCATTTGGTTCATTCAGAGATGAGGCACTATTGCCAGAAAACCTAAATAAATTATTTTCAATAACATCATATAAGAACGACTGTTTTATAGCGGGGATAAGTATAATTTGTGCATTAATACTCAGTAACCCACCAGAAAGTGTATTATCTCAACTAGTAATTAATCATAAAGCTGTTTCAATTCTGATATCTGCATTAAAGTTGAGCGGATGGAAATTTCACGAAAAAGACATTGTATTCCAAGCTCTTTCAAAATTAGCATTTCACTCTCAATTTTCTGAAAAAATTTCCGAATGCTCTGGATATAGTTATCTTATTGCATATATCAAAGCAAAGAAAAAGAATTTTCGTAGAAGAAAACACGACGACGACGATGATGATGGTATAGACGAAGAGGAAGCGGCTGATGACGGTATTCAAATAGTTTATAGGACTATTAAGCGTGATTTTCTATTAAGTAAGGTACAAGCAGTTCTTAAACGTTCAATTGTAAGGATTAGAAGTCAGCGATTGCTATTCGATCGAAGAGCTAAAGTAATTCAAGAAGATGAAAAAAAAAATGAATCATCAGTGAATATGAGGAAATTTAAATGACCAACACGAGCATTCATATCAATAATCAAGTGTATCATTACGATCATACATAAATATCAATATTTAAGCAAGGGAGTACTTCAACTACTGTATAGATGTTTTAATTTGTATCACAAATTACAATGATGAACCCGTAATGAAATATTTAATAATTGGACCTAATTTGATTACTTTTTCCAGACGCATTTGCTTATCAAATTCTTCGACCTCTTGTAACGGCAATAACATTGAAATACAAACATTTGTCAATAAGTCTATTGTGGTCCTATTATAATCTCTTTGGGCATAAACTTCTCTTATAAATGAGATTATATACACAAATATATTGAAATTTAAAGGCAGCGATCTATCTAGTATATCTCTACAATACGCACGGAGAGTTAATTCGTTAACTTCACCCATCGGACATACATCATTTGATATTATTGGACTAGGAAATGATTCCACCAATGTGACTAAAGCTTCTACGATAGAATGTGGACAAAATGTTTTATTAAAATTTTCACCACAATCCAAATTTTCACGAATCGAAATTACTTCATCTAATTTCCCAGGCATTGCAAATAAATCTTTTTCTCTTATAGCTCCACCGGTCCATAAGGCATCGATAAGCCGCCATAACTCTTTTGGAATTTGTAATGGGGGAGATGTATTGCTTCCACAAAATGAAGTTCCGAGTAATTTTTGATGTGTTGGTATAGTAGTTGATCGAATGGGTCCAGGAGTTAAAACTAGCTCCTCAAAACTAACACCGTAACATGATCGTAAATAGTTCGCAGTTATTATTATGTGGATATTATGAGACTTATCTACTGTAAGCACAAGTGTATCTTCTAAAGTTTCTTTTGCTTGATTTAATAGCTGTGCTGTTTTTGTATCCACGTTTACTGTTACTACTAGCTCAAATGCTGGATCAGTAGGCAACAGCATTCCACGGACAGCATTAAATGAAATCCAAGTTTTTTTTTGTGTCATATTTTGATCAAAATACCAATATAACACCCCACCACCACTACAAGCTTTGATAGGAATAGTCAATTTAGTTGGAATATTAAATCGCACATCAATTTTATCAATATTAATTCTATAATCTGTAATATTAGTTTCACCTCTTATTTCAACTATAGGTGCTGGGTCAATATCTTTCCACTTATCTAATTCATTGACCAGGTTTAAGAACAACTCGTTTTCTTTATTTTTGATAAGACTCTGAATATTACATTCAAAAAGGCTTCCAACAGGTTTATGATCTGAAATAAGGTATGATGGATAACTGGTGTAAAAATATTGTTTCGCGACAGCATTTGCCTTTACAGAATGCCACAAAATCCTATCACACCAGGCAGGTGACCTCCTTTTCTTTTCTGGTCGCTGCTCATATAAATCCGTACCTGGCTGAAATTTGTACGTTGGTGGAAAATTAAGTAAACCTTCATCAAAATCTTGAAAAACATTTTTTTTAGATCTTTCAATATTAAGCTGGTCTTTTTTACGTAAATACTCCCATTCATTTCCCCCAACAAGTTGAAATACTTCATCGACGTTATCAATATCAATACGGTAATTCAGATCTCCTAACCAAAAAATTATATCGTGATCTAATATTTTTAAGTTAATTCCTGTCGATTTATCTGCACCATGTTTGGGTTGTACAATTGAGTCCATTCGATGTTGTTCACTTGAACGCTGAGGATCAGCCCTAAAAATAGTCTGTTCCATAATATTTTTAAAATCCTTATTCCTACTATCAACTTTATCTTGATGTGCAGATAAATGTGAACAGACAAAGCAAATAGATGTATCATACAAATTCATTCGAATACTAACACCACCTTTATTCCCCATTATTCCACCAAACCCAACAGCTACATCAATTCCACGAACATCTACTACTTTAGGGAATAATGATTGTTTGATAAATACGCATAATAAAACTCCAACTAAATGCTTCTCCATCAATAATTTATAAGCCGTATCTGAATGGTAACTATTCAAGGTATCTTCAATACACTTTTTCCACACTTCCGCCCTTTCCGCAGATTTGGATCCGTCTAAACCTACATTGACAACGTTCAAATCAACAATCTCTTGAAAACCAATTGCATAGACATCTGCAGATTTTCCGTGTTGGAAGAACCAATCATCAAGTTTCTCTTCAATGTCCGATTTTGTTTTTTCTTTCCCTTTACCCTTTAATGTTTTTGCATTCACATTCCATGTTCCACAGAATATAGTGCACACTTTATTTTCGGTGTATTCTCCCTCCTTAGTTTTCATATTATTATTGACCCATTCTTGCTTAATAACTCTCACCATTTCAGCATTGCTACTGGTACCATCAGCACCTAACTCGGTATCTAACACCTTCTTGCTCATTTGAACCACTGAAAATGGAAAAAAAATTAAACACAAAGTTTGAAGCTCAGACTGTTCAGTGACCATACCCAAGTCTTTGGATTCCAAAAATTGGAAAACGGCCCTGTTGCCGGTACCCTAAAAGAATAAATAGAAAAGTATTTTGAACAAGTTAAATCCTGCAATGCCACTTGTATTATAAAGGTCTCGATATTTCCTAAGAAGAACTAAGAATTCAATAACTGAACAGGACCCAAGTAAGTATCAGTAAGAGGCATATTTTGAAGAAATAGAAAAAAATCAAAATTTTATAGGTACATTGTGGTTTCAAAATCAGTTTTCACAACATGACCTTGAACATTAAACTTGTCAATTTTAAATTCCTCTTTATCTTTACCTCCAGAACTTACTAAATCTTCATCATCAACTAATTCATCATCACTCCTATTACCATCATCTTTACAATTATCACCAATACTGCCTATAGGAACATACTTTGTGTAAGAAACTAAATTTTAAGCAACTCATATTGAGCATAATACCACTTTGAATTAATTTTTCGTCTTCGAGTAGTGAAGTATTTGCGTCAGTAGCTCTATGTAAACTTTTTTGAAATTTCTCCCATTTATTAGGATCCATTTTGAAGTCTTTGAGAACTTTATGATCACCTTGATTCGCCTATAAATAACGACAATGAAATAAAAAATAGAATAAACTTGCAAAAAACATGTATAAATTTGGTTTGGTGCACCTGATTCTGCACTTCCATGATATCATTCAAGAAAACTCTGGAATCATTTAACGTTTTATGATAATTTAATCTATCATCAATATGATGCAATAATTCTGTGCATTCATTAATGTGATTATGAACTCTTTCTTCTAAGGAGATATTCCAAAGTACAACTTCAGGGATTTTGTCCCGTCGCAGTTCACATTTTTTTTTTGTCAATTTATCATCCTTTATTTCCTCTAACCTTTTGTTCATATTTTGTATAAATGAGTGCACGAAGTTAATTAATCCCTGAAAATGGCCTATGCATTAATAAATATGATTTCTATGTTAATAAATATATTTTGAAGTGAAAATAAATAGTAATGAAACCTTCCAGTGTATCATTGCGATTACCCAATTCTTTAAGTTGACTAGGTACTACAACCTTTACACTAACAACTTCATAATCCCGTTGTAATTGTAATAACTCTTTCGATAGATCGCTATACTGTTCTTTAAGTATGTGTAATAAATCATGACCTTCTTCGTTATCATGAAGTGGATCTATTCCAATATCTAATAAATATTTTGCCACTGTAAAAGCATTTTTTTTTACGGCCAAACAAGCGAATGAATCACCTCTTATTGCACGCAGAAAAGTAAATGATCCATGATGGCCTAATTTATCCAGTTGATCATCAACTTTTTCCCATTCGGCTGTTGACAAAAAGTTTCTTCCTTTTGAGTTTACTCGCTCGGTATCTTTTAATAATGTAGATTGCATTTCAAATTGATTTTTAGCATAAAACCCATAACCACCAATTGAATATGGTGTACCTAATTCACCTCCCATAACTTTAGAATCTAAATCAGCAATAGATGATTGAAGTGCAATTATGGCAAGTTCATCGTCATCTAAATCAAGCGATTTGAACAAATACTTGGCCCATAATGTATCAAGCTTGTTTCCTTTAAATCCTTTTTTTGTTTGAAAGGAGTCACCACCTATAAAACCGCGAAATAGTTGCTTTTCTTTCGATGTATCCGACATTATTTACGTAGCTCCTTGTAATTACAAGTATGCTGAATCAATCCGACTCCGTCGCATAGAAATAACAAAAGAATTTAAAATACATGCAGACACAATAAATCGCAACGTATACTTCAAGTTATGATGTTATCGCTCTCTTTGGAATACTGGAAAACCTAGGACTAGGTAGGATTATCGTAGGAACTGATGAAATGATAATGAAATAATCTCAGCATCAAAGAATCAAAGAAGGAATTAAAGTTAAAATGACACCGGTACCTATCGGGATCCTATTATAGGATTCCTATAGGACCTACAGGTATGAATGGATTAATACTGCTTTGACGCTGTTTAATAAAGAGTTGAATATTAGGATCGCAAGTATCCAATACTTAAATACAACTCTACCAAAAGTAATCTAACATTTTTTTATAGTCCGTTCAATACCATAATTGTGTTACAACTATTGTAATAAATAGTATTGAGTCAAAAATATATTCATAAATATGAATATTTAATATCGACGTTTTTATATATCTATCTATCTAATTATTCTCTTTAATATTAATTTGTTCCGGTACCGATATCATCCAAATCATATTTAATCATGGACCAAATGGACCAAATCAAAGTTTAACTTAACTTAAACTGTTAAAGTTACCAAAGTAGTACTTTGAAAGTAACAGGTAGGATTGTTCCAATTACGACAAAATTGTCATTACTGTTTAGCCCTCAGTATATATCTACTCAAGCTATTCTTACGCTTGTTTCCAAAATTTATTAATCCGTCGTGTGTACTGTACAGCTTATAATAGTTAGATTTCAGGGGTTTCACAGGAAACCCAACAAGAGAATAAAAATTTAGTTATGGATGATGGCGAATCCTTGGAGAAACCATTGCTTAAAAATAGTTCTAATATTACGGTTGGCAATGTTTACTTTAATCTATGTGGATTAGCAATAGGTTGGGCGCTGACGCTGACAACCTCTACATTGCTGACTACTATAGGTGATACTATTTACTCGATCACTCTATCGTTCATTCATTCATTTTAGCTTTTCTATACTCATTCAGGCCCGATATCCGCTCAAAGTTTAGGAGCATCAGATTCTATGGCATCATTCACTGTTGGCATATTTTTATTTGGTGCTGCAATATCCTCAGTACCATCGTCGTGGTTGTTTCGAAAGTATGGACGATTTTACGGATTTTTAGTGGGGTGTATAAGTCAATTAATAGGAAGTTTTTTAGGTTATTTAGCGATGACAACGAATCAATTATATTTATTGTATTTGTCATGTTTATGCGTTGGATTAGGTCAAGGATTGGGCCAGTTTTATCGATTTGTAGGTATGTAGAACTTATACTATATTCTTAATTATTATTATTATTATTATTATTATTATTATTATTATTATTATTGTTGTTGTTATTACATTGTTACAATTTATTAGCAATTGAAGTTTGCGAGGACACAGATCTAAAATCAAAAGCAGTTACTTATGTTTTATCTGGAGGTATATTTGCAGCATTTTTAGGTCCAACTTGTGCTCAAACATCTGTTGATATTCTAAATAAAAAGTATTGCGGATCATTCATAATTATGGGTGTTATAGGTTTAGTTAACACTTTAACAATTAATTTGATTAATTTTCCATCTGTGAATAAATCTGATGACCTTACATCTGCTATTTTGTACGGACCTAAACGTCCATTGTTCGAAATTATGAAACAACCGTCATTTATTATTTCTTGCTCTTGTGCTACGTTGGCCCATACAATTATGATAATGTTAATGAGTGATGTCGAATTAGCAATGACTGCTGATAATTTTTCGTTGTACTATTGTTCATTAGTCATGGAATTACATTTTTTAGCGATGTTTTCACCAGGCTTTATTTCAGGATATTTAATAGATACGTTAGGTTCGTTGTTTGTTGCCATTATTGGAGGAATTATTTTTGCGGCATCCCTTTTGGTAATGGGACTCGGTCAAAACTTATTTAACTATACATTTGGCATGATTTTGGTTGGTATTGGATGGAACCTCTCTTTTTCCACCGGAACAGTAATGTTGACAAGCTCGTACAATCGTAATGAAGCTACCGATGTCCAAGCTGTTAATGATTTTTTCCTGTTTAGCATTGCAGGGTCGTCATCGTTTTTAAGTGGATATATTTTTGAAGAATATGGATGGGTTTTTTTGATTTACATAATGATTGTTTTTGTGGCTTGCTATTTAACTCTTTTTTATGTTGCATGGTATTTGCAAACGCTTAAAAATAAAGAAAGTTTTGATAAGATTGCAGTTACCTGTAATATAGATAATAGTATAGCGTCGTACAGAAGTGTTTCGTCTG
>JACCDO011568087.1_pt1 | contig 13610 bp, 15 predicted proteins | sample 7446101 | NCBI WGS metagenome assembly JACCDO01 (sample SAMN15323440, study PRJNA562643) | freshwater metagenome | isolation source: river surface water | place: USA:Blue River Watershed | collected 2017-08-16
CAGCCAGTGCGCCAAGAGTTTGGCACTGATGAGTAAGGGCATTGGTGTGGGCGACAAGGCCATTTGCTCCAGCGTGCCATCGCGGTAATCCGCTTCAAACAAGCGTTGCAAAGCCAACATGCTCGACAGCAGCGCACCCACCCACAACACACCAGGGGCCACCAGTCGCAAGGTATTCAGCTCCGGGCCAATGCCCAGCGGAAACAAGGCGGCCACCACCACAAAGAAAAATACCGCCGTCAACACCTCGCTCTTTCGCCGCATGGCCAAGAGCAAGTCGCGGCGCAACACGGCCATGAACGCGCCGCCACTCATGCCACGCCTTTCAATCGGTAGGTTTGCACCTCGACCGCCGTGCCATCGGCGCGGGTAAGCACCACCGGCTGATGGCTGGTGAACAACACCATCCCGCCTTGGGCCACATGCTCGGCCAGCAAGCCACGCAGGCCGTCGACCGCTTTCACGTCCAACGCCACAAACGGCTCATCCAGCACCCACAACGGCGCTTGGCTGGCCAACAAACGCGCCAAAGCCGTGCGGCGTTTTTGACCTTGAGACATCACACGCAACGGCAAGTGTTCGCGTCCGCGCAAGCCCATGCGTGCCAAAGCACCCAAGGCTTGGGGCTCGCTGAGCATGCGGCCGGACACAGCGGCATCTGACATGAGGTTTTCCAGAGCGCTGAGCTCTTCTTTGAGGGACAAGCCGTGACCCAGATAAAACAAAGACGAACGAAACGCTGCAGCGCTGTCTTGAATGCGTTGGTTATGCCAACGCACCTCGCCAGCCTCTGCGGGGGAGAGCCCACAAACAATGCGCAGCAAACTGGTTTTGCCGACCCCGTTGTCGCCCTCTAGCTGCAAAGCCTGACCCGCGCATAGCGTAAAGCTGACGTCGGTGAACAGTGGTTTGTTTCCTCGACGACAAGAAAGATGGGACACGTGCAGCATGGTCAGATGAACGTCCCTGCGTAAGTGACAACTTGACCACCTGTGCCGATTTTGAAACGCGCAATTCCTGCACTGCGGGTGGTATTGACACCCCCCAGGTCCAACAAGCGCACGCCCCGCTCGCGCAAGGCTTGGATCGCCTGCCAAAGAATCAAATGATGCGCGTGGTGCTCGCGACCAGCGTCTGAAGTCCACCCCACTTGGTAGGTGGCCGCCTCACCATGTATCAAAAACATCATGCCCGCCACGCGATCTCGCCCAAGATCGGCGCGCATCGTCAACATAGTTTTGGCAGGTTGTTGGCGTGAGGGCACGTACAAGTCAAAGAATTGCATCGGCAATCCGTGCAACCCACGCTGCTCGCGTTGCTGCATTTCCGCATCCAACAACCACCGGTATTGACCCGCATTGGTACCCACGCGATGGACGGTCAAAGGCGAGGCTTCACCACGTGCCAAGCTATAACGCCATCGCCCATCCAGTTGTGCACGCAACACTTCGAGATCAGGGCAGAGGTTCCAGACCACGGTGCTGTGACCGGTCATGACACGGCGCCAACGTGAAAGACCCAAATCAGGGCCCTGCACCTCTTGTGGCGTCACCGCCATCACACGGAAGTTCTTCCAAGGTGCCGTTTGCTTCAGCAGTTTGTAAACCTGTGCTTTGTCAACACCTCCTAAAGGTTGTAACCACAAAGGCCCCAACGAGCACAAAGCCATGTTGAAGATGCCGCCTACGAAACGACGAACCATGAACTGCGCCAAAGCAACAGGCGCGCCATCTTGCGTCACCATGGCGCGGTGCACAGCCACACCCAGTGTCTTCATACAAGCGCCATAAGCCCAGTCTTGCTGCAAAGGACCGAGAGCGGCGGCATGAAGGGCATCCCACTCGGGATAGCTCAAGGTGTCCCAGTTGACTTTCATGCGCCTAAAATCCTCGCACCATGTTGAACAAACTTCGCCTTCGCCGCCAAGCCGAGACCGTGATGGGACATCGCTTGGAAGAACCTCGCCTCACGCTGATGTTGGTGCTGTGGGTGTTGGTGTACGTAGGTTTCCCACTGCTGGCCATCAGCAGCTTGATTGATTTGCTGATTCAACAAATCACCGGCAACTGCACCGGTTTTTGGTGCTGGTTTTAAACAGAGTGCCATTGTTGTTTGCACAGCCTTAGCGCGGCACCGTGCAAGTGCCTGTGATGTTGATACGCACTTTTTTACCCATGTAGGTGGTGTCGTTGAAAGCGTTCACGATCACGGTGGCTTGCTCGATACGAATTTCTGACTCAGCACCCGTGACCTTGTGTTTACGAAACGCCCCCATTTCCTTGGCCGTGGTTAAGTTTTTCCCAGTGAATTCTTCGGTCGCCAAACTGTTGGCAATCACCATGTAAGGCTCAGGCCCATTCATCTTCAAAAAGATGTTTTTGCCCATGGCTTGAATTTCAATCACCACTTTTTGCGGCTTGATCTTCACATCTTCTGCCGTGGGAATACTGGCCTCGACATCGCAAGGCATTTTGAAAGTTTGCGCATGCACAGCGGTCACGCCCACAACCATGCTCAACAGGAAGACTTGCAGGAAACGGGCGAGATTCATCGTCATGACTTCCATTCTAAGAAGGCTGAGCAGGTGTATGGGCTTTGCGATGCGCCACGCGCTGGGCCCGATAAATACCCGAATGGCCCGAGCACACATAGCTCATCACACAGGCCAAGCAGGCAAACACACCGAACTCTGCACCAAACAACTCCATGGCCATCAAGGTCGACGCAATGGGGGTGTTGGCAGCCCCTGCAAAAACAGCCACAAAGCCGATGCCAGCCAGCAAGGCAAAGGGAACATCCAACAACGGGGCGAGCGCGTTGCCCAAGGTCGCGCCAATGTAAAACAAAGGCGTCACCTCGCCGCCCTTGAATCCGGAGCCTAGCGAAGCGATGGTGAACACCATCTTGCCCAAAAAATCAGTAGGCGCAAGGGAATGGGTAAAGGCCTCCTCCATCACGGGAATACCTAAGCCGATGTAGCGGTCAAAGTTGCCCCACATCACCGCGGTGGCAATCACTGCGCCGCCAAGCAATGGTCGCAGCGGCGCATACGCGATGTGCTTTTTCATCAGAGCACTCAAAGCATGCGTGCCATCTGCAAACCACTTAGCGGTCCAACCAAACAACGCACCAGCGAGCACCATGGCCATCAACAGCCATGCGGTGATGGGCGGCACCGCACCCATGTTGTACAAGGTATGTTGCACGCCCCACCACTGGCCGACCTGATCAGCCAACACCGCGGCGATCACGCATGGCAACAAGGCATCAAGGCGCATGCGCCCAATCGCCAGCACTTCCAACGCAAACACGGCCCCCGCCAACGGCGTACCAAATACCGATGCGAATCCTGCGCTGATCCCAGCCATCAACACCATGCGACGATCCGCCGCATTGAGCTTCAAAAAATGCGTGAGTTGGTCGGCCAATGCCCCGCCCATTTGGACGGCAGTGCCCTCACGGCCCACTGAGGCGCCAAACAAATGTGAAATCACCGTGCCGGCCAACACAAACGGCGCCATGCGCAAAGGTACAACTTTTTGAGGGTCGTGAATTTCATCAATCAGCAAGTTGTTGCCAGCTTCGACATGCTGGCCAAACTGCAGGTACAGCCAACCGACACAAAAGCCCGCCAGGGGCAAGCCCCAAATCAGCCATCGGTTGACATCACGGGTTTGGGTGGCCCATTCCAACGCGAACAAAAACAAAGCGGAAGCAGAACCAGCAAGACCCGCGACCAAGACGGCCAACGTCGACCACTTCGCCACATAACGCAGCAAAGCGAACTTGGAAACTTGCTCAAGATGCGCCATCTGTCGCCCCGTAAGACAGACACACAAATATAAAAAAAGCCGATCGATACGAACGGCTTTTTTAGACTTGGCGGAGAAGGAGGGATTCGAACCCTCGGTAGGGTCGCCCCTACGCTTGATTTCGAGTCAAGTACATTCGACCACTCTGCCACTTCTCCTGATTCGGTGTCGTTTGTCGAAGCCGTGATTCTATCAGGGGCGACGTGCGCCAGCCCCACCCAAAGGCTGTACCACCACCCCTGCAGCAGCAGGCGCACCCGACGTGCTGCCCACAGGACTGACCGTCATCGAGGCCAATGCGCCCGAGAACAAACCGCTGTCCTCAATCTCTATCGTGGCCGCACGATCAGCTCGGGTGAACACGAGCAAACTTTTCTTGCCGCGCACCGACGCAATCAAAGCCCAACCTTGGCGTGGCAACTGTTCGGCAAAGAAGTTGTAGCTGCTGTTCACATCGTTGGGCAATTCAAATACCGCACGCCCCAGCCATCCCTCGCCTACCCCAAAGATGAGTGACTCCGTGGTGCGCAGTTTGGTCCCCACGGGCAAAGGCATGCGGCCCAATTGCTCCATCGATGGGCGTTGGCTGTTATCAGCGTTGGGCTCTGAGTTCGACAGCGTGCCACAGGCACTCAACAGACTCGCCAAGAACAACGCATAGAGATATTTCATATCAACCTCTCAGTTCTGCCACACCGCCCATGTAGGGGCGCAGCGCCTCAGGCACGCGAATGCTGCCGTCGGCTTGTTGGTAGTTTTCAAGCACCGCCACCAAGGTTCGACCGACTGCAAGGCCTGAGCCATTCAAGGTGTGCACGAGCTCGTTCTTACCTTGCGCATTTTTGAACCGAGCTTGCAAGCGACGCGCTTGAAAAGCCTCGCAGTTCGAGACCGAACTGATCTCACGGTAGGTATTTTGCGCAGGCAGCCACACTTCGAGGTCATGCGTCTTGGTGGCGCCAAAACCCATGTCGCCCGTACACAAGGCCATCACCCGATAAGGCAAACCCAATTTTTGCAACACGGCTTCGGCATGCGAAGTCATTTGCTCCAACGCGTCGTAGCTCTTGTCGGGATGAACAATTTGCACCATTTCCACTTTGTCAAACTGATGTTGACGGATCAAGCCACGCGTGTCGCGCCCGGCACTGCCCGCTTCTGAACGGAAGCACGGTGTGTGTGCGGTCAGCTTGATGGGCAACTCACTCTCCGCCAACACCACGTCACGTACAAAGTTGGTCAACGGGACTTCGCTGGTGGGAATGAGATACAGCGCCGCGCTCTCGCTGGTGACCTCGCCTTCTTGCCCCCCTTTTTTGGCAGCAAACAAGTCTTCTTCAAACTTGGGCAACTGCCCTGTGCCCTTGAGGCTGTCGGCGTTCACGATGTACGGCGTATAGCACTCGGTGTAACCATGCTCTTGCGTTTGCACGTCGAGCATGAACTGCGCCAGTGCGCGATGCATACGGGCAATTTGACCCTTCATTACCGTGAAACGTGAACCCGAGAGCTTCACACCCATTTCAAAGTCAAGGCCCAAAGGCTCGCCCAAGTCCACATGGTCTTTGGGTTCGAACCCCAAAGGCGCAGGCGCGGTACCCGTGGGACTCCAGCTGCGAAGCACCACGTTGCCGTGCTCATCCTCGCCCACGGGCACACTGTCGTGTGGCAGGTTAGGAACCGCGAGGAGCAAGATCTGTAATTCCGCTTGCAAAGCGTCCAAACGCACAGCCGAGGTATCGAGTTCAGTTTTGATGTTGGCCACTTGGGTCATCACATCCTCAGCGCTCTCGCCTTTGGCTTTGAGCATGCCGATTTGTTTGGACAACGCATTGCGACTGGCTTGTAGTTCCTCGGTGCGCGTTTGCAATGTTTTGCGCTCCGCCTCTAAAGCTTGATAAGCCTCGACATTCAAAAAAGCCTGTGGTTTTTTACGTGTTTCAAGTTTGGCAATGACGCTGGGCAGATCGCGGCGCAGTTGGTTGATATCGAGCATTTACTTCAGTCCTATTACTTCAGCCCTTTAGGGAGTGGAAATTTGATGGTTTCTTGCACACCATCGAGGGTTCGTACAGACACGGCACCCAAAGCGCGCATGCGGGCAATCACTTGTTGCACCAAGATGTCCGGTGCCGACGCACCAGCAGTCAAGCCCACGCGTGTTTTACCCGCAAACCATGATTCTTGCAGCTCCTCGGCGTTGTCAATCATGTAACTTTCAGCGCCAGAACGCTGGGCGACATCGCGCAAACGATTGCTGTTGGAACTGGTGGGGCTACCCACCACAATGACCAAATCCACCTCGTTGCTCAAGACCTTCACCGCGTCTTGGCGGTTTTGGGTGGCGTAGCAAATGTCTTGCATCTTGGGCTTGCGAATCTGAGGAAACCGGGCCACCACGGCTTCTGTGATTTGCGCGGCATCGTCCACGCTGAGCGTGGTTTGCGTCACCACGGCCAAACGTTCAGTTTGCTTGGGCATCACACGCGCCACATCCGCAACGTCTTCCACCAAATAAATGCCGTCAAGCAACTGACCCATGGTGCCCTCAACTTCAGGGTGACCTTTGTGGCCAATCATGATGAACTCAAACCCTTCTTTGTGCAGCTTGGCCACTTCGACATGCACCTTGGTCACCAGCGGACACGTCGCATCGAACACATGGAAGCCTCGGCGTTGGGCTTCGGCCTCAACCGATTTGGGCACACCGTGTGCGCTGAAGACCAAGGTAGCGCCAGCGGGCACATCGGCCAGATCTTCAATGAAGATGGCACCTCGACGTTTGAGATCCTCCACCACATAGGTGTTGTGCACGATCTCGTGACGCACATAAATGGGCGCACCAAACTTATCGAGGGCTCGTTCCACGATGTCAATCGCACGATCGACGCCGGCACAAAAGCCGCGAGGCTCAGCCAAAACGATTTCTTGAAAGTTATTGAAATGCATGTTGTCTTACAAAATACCAATCACTTCAACTTCAAACGTCACCGGCTGATTGGCCAGCGGATGGTTGAAATCAAACAGCACGGCGTCCTCGGAGACTTGCTGCACAGCGCCGGCAAATGACCCCTGACCTGTGGGGGCTGGAAACTGCACCACATCACCCACGCTGTACTGCTCATCTGGATCGCCAAATTCTTTCAGCAAGCTTTTGCTCACCCACTGTTGCATCTCTGGATTGCGTTCACCAAAGGCCAAGCCCGCAGCCAACTCAAAGGTCGTACGTGTGCCCTCAGTCAGGCCCAACAAATGCTGTTCCAAGGCTGGCGACAACTCACCTGAACCCAGCGACAAGGTCGCAGGCTTGTCATTGAACGTGTTGATGACATCGCCCTGCGGTCCCGAAAGTCGATAGTGCAGGGTTAAAAAAGAATCGGGGCCGATGGTAGGGTGATCGTGGGATGCGGTCATGGGACTCTCTGTGATTAGCAACCTATTGTAGAAAGCTCTCAAGATGAACCGAATGACCGAACCCATGTCGATTCAGCAACTCCCCTTGGAGATGCGCCCCCGCGAAAAACTCTTAAAACTTGGGCCGAGCGCCCTCACAGACACCGAGTTGCTGGCCTTGTTCCTGCGCACGGGCATCAAGGGAAAAAGCGTCTTCACCATGGCCCAAGAACTGCTTGAGCGTTTCAAAGGATTTGCGGGCTTGATTCACGCCAGCGCCTCAGAACTAAAAACCTGCAAGGGCATGGGCGGAGACGCCAAACGCGCACAATTGGTGGCCGTGCTCGAAATGGCACGCCGAGCCCTGACACAGCAATTAACAGAAACGACGGTGATGAATTCACCCCACGCAGTGAAACAATACCTGCAACTTGAATTGGCCCAACTCAAACACGAGGTATTTGCTGTTTTGTTTCTTGATGCACACAACTGCCTGCTGTCTTATCAGCCTATGTTTCGCGGCTCACTGTCGCAAACCATGGTCTACCCACGCGAGGTAGCCAAAACCGCGTTGGCGCTTGGCGCGGACGGCGTGGTGTTGGCCCACAATCACCCAGGCGGTTCCATCCAGCCGTCACCCTCCGACCTCAAGCTCACCCAGGTTTTGAAAGAAGCATTAGCCCTGATTGATGTCTCGGTGCGCGATCACATCATCGTGACCCAAGGCAAGTATCTGTCGATGGCCGAAGAAGGACTGTTGTGACATGAAAGCCAAATCGCTGCAAGACTTGAACGCGATTCGCAAAAAAGTGAATGAAACCGCACAAGCTGCGGCAGCCGCTGAAGCCGCGCGCCTAGAGGCCGAGCGACGGGCTGAGGCAGAGCGCCACTTATTCTCACGAGCGATCGGCCATGTGCAACCCATCGCGGCCCAAGCACGGGTATTCAACACGCCACCCCGACCTGCGGCAAGGCCGCTGCAACAAGACTTGGATGACCAAGCCGCCTTGCAAGAGAGCATGAGCGACGAATTTGATGTCAGCACCTTGCTGGATGTGGACGATCAACTCAGCTTTCGCCGTCCGGGCATTGGCACTGACGTGACGCGCAAATTACGTAAAGGTGAATGGTCCATACAAGGCCAACTCGACTTGCACGGTCTGCGCAGCGATGAGGCCCGCGAAGCGGTGGGGCAATTTGTGCGCGACGCCAAGCGCATGGGGTGGCGTTGTGTGCGTGTGGTGCACGGCAAAGGCTTGGGCTCGCCCGGCAAAGAACCCGTGTTGAAAAGCAAAGTGCAACGCTGGCTGGTTCAAAAAAATGAGGTTTTGGCTTTTGTACAAGCCAAGCCCTCCGATGGCGGCGCGGGAGCCTTGGTGGTCTTGCTCAGTCCCAGCAACAGCTAAGACCAAATGACTCAAACACCTTTGTTGCGCATCCAGTCGGCTGTTTGAAAAAAGCTGGTTTTCAAACGAGCGCGCAACACCTCAGGCACATGCGTTTCAGCCATGGCTTGGTCCATGCAAGCCACCCACTGGTCGCGCTCTTTGACGCCAATTGAAAACGGCATATGACGCATGCGCAAGCGCGGATGGCCATGCTTTTCAATGTAGTAGTCCGGTCCACCCAACCAGCCGCACAAGAACATGAACAAGCGTTCACGCGCGTTGGCCAATTCAGGGCCATGCGCAGCGCGTAGTTCTGAATAGCTTGGCTCCAGATCCATCAAATCGTAAAAGCGATCGACCAACAACTTCACACGTGGTTCACCGCCGATCCATTCGAAGGGTGTCTCAAAAGCTTGTTTCTCTTCCGTTTGCATATGCTTTATTGTCGTGGGTCTTAGCTCAGGGCAAGGTCAAATGTTTAGCGGCTTCGCGCACGGTCAGGCCAGACAAGTTGGCGCGGTGCTGCATCAAAAATTCAGTCACCGCTTGGGGGTTCCAACGCGCGTAATCGCGCAGTGCCCAGCCAATGGCTTTACGAATGAAAAACTCATTTTCATCCGCCAGTTGTTGTGCATAAGCGAACAACCGTGTGGTGTCGGTGTCCAAGCGCCAGCCCAGTTGATGCAACATGGCAGCGCGACGCACCCAATGGCTGGGGTGCTTCAACCACGCATCCATCGCGACAGCAATATTTGGTTGTTGCTGCACCCCTGCGTGCATCACTTCGGCAATGACAGCACTCAAGCCATCCACGGTTTCCCACCACGCGTCGCGCAACAACAGCGCCTGCAATGCAGGCAAGTCGTTCACACGCAGCAGTGCGCTGTGCTTGCGCAACAAGTCCACGGCGGTGTAGCGGTATTCGCGCTGAGGCTTTTGCCACAGCAATTCGGCAGCAGCTAACACATCGTCTGCGCTTTGCCATTGCAATTTACCAATGTCTTTCACGGCTTGACGGCGCACAGGCGCTGGCAAGCCAAGAAACTCAAACTGGTCGAGCAAATAAGCTTTCATGTGTGCAGCTCTAGCGCCGTCAGCCAATGGGGTGAAGGCGCGTTGCACCGCCAACACAAATTGCTTAGGCGTCATCCTCAGCACACTCATGAGGTCTGTCGCAAGGTTTGCATTACGGGGCGGCGCAGCACCTCGCGCAAACCCCACCAGCCTGCGGCTAAGGCCAACAACGCCCCAACCACCGCGCCCAACACAGGCACCCACACAGGGGCAGTCCATTCAAACTCAAACGCAAATCGGGCTAAGCCCCAGCCCATGAGCATCGCCACAGATGTGGCCAACAAACCAGCCAGCGCGCCAATGCCTGCCAACTCAGCGCGTTGCACATTGGCCAAAAGTAGATCAGATGCACCCAAGGCACGCAGCACCGCGTATTCTCGCGCACGTTCTTCGCGTGTCGCAGTGACAGCGGCAAACAACACGACCAAGCCAGCAGCCAGCGTGAACAAAAATAAAAACTCCACCGCACGCACAACTTGGCTCAACACGGCTTGCACTTGGTTCAAGCTTGCGCCCATATCGACATTGGTGATATTGGGAAATCGTTGAAGGAGTTGGTTGTCAAAGCTGGGCGTTGGCTTAACCGATTGGCTATTGGCAGTTGCTGCAGGGCCTGCACCTGCTGACATACCTGTGTCTGCCAGCGCTTCACGCTGCGGCGCACGAAACGCCGCAATGTAGGTGGTGGGGACATCAAAACCTGCCCCGGTGACCATGCGGCTGACGGGGTACATCACAAAGAAATTGGCGCGCATCGACGCCCAATCCACACGGCGCACCGAGGTGATGCGTGCGTCGTGCAACACCCCCGCCATATCAAAACGCAAGGTATCGCCGAGCTTGAGTTTCAAGGTTTTGGCAATTCCTTCTTCGATGCTCAGGCCATCCGTCTCTTCAGCTTGCCATGCACCCGCCACCACCGTGTTGTGCTCAGGCCTGTCGGCGCTGAAAGACACATTAAATTCACGGTCCACCAAACGCTGCGCGCGTTCTTCGGTGTAGTTGTCGGGCGTGACGGTCACATCGTTCACGGCGACCAAGCGCGCGCGAATCATGGGGTACCAATCCAACTTGTTGACGCCTGCCTCACGCAAGGTTTGTAAAAACGGTTCAGCTTGCGCGGGCTGGATATTGATGACAAAACGATTCGGCGCATGCACAGGCGTGGCATTGCGCCAGCTGCTGATCAGGTCTGTGCGCAACAGTACCAACAAAGCCAAAGCCAATAACCCAACAGCCAAGGCACTCACTTGCACCATGGCATACACGGGGCGAGCGCTGATTTGACGCGTGGCCAACATCAGCCACGGCGGCGCGCTGCCCTCGACCACAGTGCGTCGCAACATGTACACCGCCAACCAAGCCACACCCGCAAACAACAAGACTGCGCCCGCAAACCCACCTACCACCATGAGGCCGAGCTTCAAATCACGGCTCACCGCAATCAGCAACAGCGCAAAGCCCGTCACACCTAAGCCCCAGACACTGATCGTGATGGCTTTGAGCTCCCCCACATCACGGCGAATCACCCGCAGTGCAGGCACACTGGCCAGCTGCAACACAGGTGGCAAACCAAACGCCAGCAACAAGGTCAGACCTGTACCTAAGCCATACACCACCGGCCACACACTGGGCGCAGGCAAGGCGGTGTCCACCAAACCTTGAAGCAACGCGACAAAGACCAAGTGCACGACATAGCCCAAGCCCAAACCCAACAGGCTGGCAAAGCTACCCACCCACACAAATTCAGCGGTGTACGACAAAGCAATGTGGCGTTGACTCAGTCCCAACACACGCAACATGGCACAGTCATCCAAATGGCGGGCGGCAAATGCACGGGCGGCCAGTGCCACTGCCACTGCGCTGAGCAAGGCAGCCAGCAAAGCGACCAGGTTCAAAAACTTAGCCGCACGGTCCAAGGTTTGGCGCATTTCGGGGCGACCTGCTTCGAGCGACTCCACACGCACGCCGCGTACTTCGGGCTTCTTACTCTCTGCTTCTGCCCATGCCAAAAAGTTTTTCGTGGCGTTGTCTGGGCCTACGACGGCGTAGCGCCACGTCACACGGCTGGCAGGCTGAATCAAAGCAGTAGCCTCTAAGTCGGCGCTGTTCATCAACACACGCGGCGCAAAGTTCATAAAGCCGGCACCACGGTCTGGCTCATGCACCAACACACGACTGATGCGCAAGCGGCTGTTACCTAGCAGCACGCTGTCGCCCACATCGACTCCCAGAGCTTCTAGACCAGCGGCTTCGACCCACACCTCACCCGTGGCGGGGATGTAGGTGGTCTTTTCAGCAACTGACTTGTTGTTACCTATGGCCTCGTGATGAAGCGCGCGTTGCGCTTGCGCCAAATTACCGGCCACCTTGAGTTCACCACGCAGCGGATAGCCTGCCTCCACCGCTTTGAGCGCAATCAAGCGACTGCTGGCTTCAGCGCCACTTTGCAACTGGCCACGTGCCATGGTGGGAAAGCTCAAGGTGGTCACACCTTGCAACCCATCGGTTTTAACCCTTTGCAGGATATGCGCAGGTGTCGCTTGGTCGCTTACCACCACCACATCGCCGCCCAACAGCTGACGTGCATCACGTTGCAAGCCGCCGTTCAATCGATCAGCGAGAAAGCTGACCGAGCTGAGTGCAGCCACACCCAAAGCCACAGCGAGCACCAACAAACGCAGTTCTCCCGAACGGGCATCACGCCACAGCGTGCGCCAGGCTTGCGTCCACAACGTCACGCCAGTTTGTTTGACGCTAAATTCAATATCATGCATGGGCGTTGTGTCATGCATGGGCGCATCTTGAGGGCACTCGTTCATGCTTGCTCCACTTTACGCACGCCGCTCGCGGCCAAGGTCGGATCGAGTTGCAAGCGCTCAGGCGCCGTATAGCAAAGAAAGTGTTTGTTGGTCGCACGGCCAATCGTGCACAGCTGCAAGCGTGTGGCCACGTCATAACCCATTTGTGTGATGCCGCTGCGCGACACCACCACCACCACACCCATTTGGGCGGACTTCATCACCATCTCACTGGTCAAGCGGCCCGTGGTGTAAAAAATGGAACCCCCATCGGCCTTCACGCCATGCATCCACATCCATCCCGCGATGGTGTCGATGGCGTTGTGGCGGCCCACATCTTCTACAAAGATTTGCATCTGCTCGCCATTGAACAGTGCGCAGCCATGCACCGAACCAGCTGATTTGTAAGTGGTTTCTTGCAAACGAATCGCATTGAGTACGGCATACAAACGCGCTTGGCTAATGCACGCATCGGGCAAAGCCAAGGTGTCAATCTCAGCCATCAAGTCGCCAAACACACTGCCCTGCCCGCAGCCGGTGGTGACCACGCGTTTTTCTGTGCGCGCCGCAATGTCTGCAATGCCATGTCGGGTTTTAACTGCGGCCACGCCTGCGCCGTCTTCGCCCGCATCCCAATCGACCGTGATGGATTCGACCTCGCTCACATCACCCACCAAACGCTGGTTACGCAGATAGCCCAGCACCAGCAGCTCGGGATGTGCGCCCAAGGTCATAAGCGTGACGATTTCGCGTTTATCCACATAGACAGTCAGTGCACGTTCGGCGGGAATAGACACCTGCTCGCGCACACCGTGCTCGTTGACCACTTCGATGTGTCGGGTGAGTTCGGCATGGGCTTGGGTGAGACGGGGAAGCGCAGGTGATGTAGAAGGAGCAATAGACATAGGCTGTCTAGGCTACAACAAAAAGGGCCGCTACCTTGCGGTGCGGCCCGATGAACAGCAAAGCTGTGTGGTTTACTTTTTAGCCGGCGCAGCAGGAACTGCAGCAACACCAGGCGCTGAGGCAGCTGCTGCAGGCGCAGCTTCTGGCGGTGTGTACACAAACTTGCCTGGGTCAGCGCAAGGTGGCGTGGCCTCTGGCTTGCCAGCTTTGGCCTTGTTGGTCTTTTGCACGTGGGC
>JACCDO012333565.1_pt1 | contig 13605 bp, 11 predicted proteins | sample 7446101 | NCBI WGS metagenome assembly JACCDO01 (sample SAMN15323440, study PRJNA562643) | freshwater metagenome | isolation source: river surface water | place: USA:Blue River Watershed | collected 2017-08-16
ACATCTAAATTTTCTGCACCGGCAATAAATAATAATTTATTTAAATCATGTACGCTTATCAAAATGTCGTCGTCCAATAAACCAATATAAGAAAAGCTGGTTTGCTGGTGATCGATTAAGTATTTATGAACTGCTTGAATAATATCTCCCTTACACTCTGTTTTTTGACTATAATAAAACGAGTGCGGTGTTTCACTTAATGCTGCTTGATGGTCTTGTCCACTATAATCAAAAATAAATAAATGAAAATCGGCTGGTGCATCCTGTTGGATAAAAGAAACTGGCGCAGATTGGCCATCCCAACTAACTACAATAATAGATTTTGATGCTTGTTCTTTCATGCTTAACAAAAGTAAGCTAGAATTTGATTTCTAAGATGAAATATCTTAATTATTATGATGCGTTTAACCTTGTGTATTAACTGTTCTCTTCGGATAGTGCTATCTGTTGTTTGCCACGTAGAGATTACTTCGGGACTTATTGCACCAATCTTAATTTGAGAAGGGTCTACATAGTATTTATACAAATCAACTGGGTTGTTGATTTTTTTACTTTGTTTCAATAAGTATTTTGCCGCCTTTGCGTTCAATGAATAACCATAAGCACCATACACAGACCTTATTAAGGGTGTGCCAATACGATATCCATCCTGCAGTTTTATTTGCGTAGACCTTTGAATACTTACATGATTATTCCAGGCACCCCAGAAAAACAAATCATAGCTTTCTTGAGCATTTGAAAACTGCGCCTTAATTAATTCCAGATTTTTAACTTGGCTATCAGACTCTAAAACTACAAAATGCTGATTGGTCTCCTTTTTTGAAATGTCCTGCCAAATTTTTCGATGAGACATAAACACACCCACTTCTTCTGGCAACATTTTTATACCCTTTCTTGTAAATGCATTTTGAATTAAATCATTTACAAAAGGTACTTTTTGTTTTTTTGGAAATATGGGTTCGACAATAATTGTATTTGGAAATGCTTGTTGAAGCAACGCTACCTGTGACGACCTTGCGCTATCATGTGGACCGTATAAAATATAAGCAGGTATCGTTATACTCATAATAGTACTAGTAAGGAATGGTTGTTGACTTATACTTATTAAACTCACAGTAATATTGCCTTGTTACCGTATATGGTGTAAAGAATGCTTTTGATCCACCATTTGGATACAATATAAAATGCTTTTTATTAAGCATCTGACTTATATGAATTGGTAAGCTATCTGCTCCAATAATAAAATCTGCGTCCTGTATTAATTGAAACAACTCTTTAAAATTATTATATACTGTTTGATTAAAAATTAAATCTGTTTGCATCTGCACCTTGATTGGTCTTCCTGTTCGGTTTACCTGACTTACACGTTTAAAATAAGCGACTTGTATAGAAGCACCTCTTTGATTTACCTCTTTAATGATAGATTGTACAATTTCTTGTGGAATATTTCTTTTAGATATTCTTGCATCTGGCAACAATAAAAAATTTCTTTTTTCTGCTCCATCATTATTCAATGCAGGATTCAATTCATGTCCAAAAAACTGCGCATACTCTTGATATACTGAGTCTTTGTTTACAACAGACTTAAACTTTCGGCCCATCAGAAATTGAAAACCACTTTTCTTTCTTTTCTGTTCCAAAAAATCTTCTTCAAAAGAATTGGTTGGATTTTCTTTTAAATAGTTTTTTATTTTTTTTACTTGCTCTAGAGTATCGTTCTCAAACAAATGTCTATTGGTAAATAAATTAAGCTGGCTCTGATTGATACCAAAATCCTCGAAACTGATTTTTAATTTGCTCGTGTCCATCGCCATTGATATGGCTTCGTACAAAGGATATAAATGATTGGAGGCAACTAAATTAATTGAAGAAGGATCCGAAGATAATAATGCAGATCTAATTGCAATGATAAAATCACCATAAGCTCTAAGTAAAAATAGACGACGCATATTTTACTTATTGAGGCTTTTCGGTATATAAATAAACAGCAAATAAGCTACCGAGAAGTATACCTGCAGCAAAACCACCCAATAGATAAATATACCAAGGCTTAGTTTGGTTTACCAATGGGTACTTAGGCATATCCAATAATTGAATCACTGGCGTTTGATTGATTTGAGAAAGTTTTAATCCTTCTAAATTTTTTAGCACTTCGCCATATAAAGTAAAGACTACTGACTTATCTTTTTGTGTCAAATCCTCATTCACCACAGTTGTTTTAAGACCAGAATTAGCATTTAACAAAGCAACTGCTTCATAGGACTTGCTGTACAATTTTGTATGTAATGAATCTGCTTTTTGTTGTAAACGCGCAATATTATTATTCATATTGCTTGTTTTAATTTCTACATATAAATTACCCGTCTCCTTTAATAATCTTTCTGTAAATAATTTTGAAAAGATTTGATCTGTAGAAACAACTTGGATATTAATAATAGAACCTTTTTTATTTTGTCTTTTTACAACTAAATTATTTTTTACCACCTGCTCAAAAACTACATAAACAAGACTATCCTGTTGCAGTCTGTCTTTTTCAGATTTGGGTGCTTGACCAAATTTGAAATTCGCCAAGTCAGGATTTTTTGACCACTTTTTCTTTAAGCCATTTGAAGCCGCATATAAATCTGCTAAAGTCTGGGAAGCATTGTTGGTTGAATCTACCTTACTCAATAGTACTTTCTCAACAATGAGTCGGGATTGCATAATATCTAAAATATTATCTCCCTCAAACAAGCCTGCATTGCCGCCTGTTAATCCGCCTAAATCAAATCCAACCTGCGAAGCCAATGCACCAAGTCCGGACTTTGAGCCCGACTTTTCCTCCACGATAAAAGTGGCGTCTGCCTGGTATTTATCTGCCTGAAAAAACCAATAGCCAACAGCCAAGATACTTGTAAGCAAGGATATTTTGAACAATAGGACATATTGCGAAAAGATATATCTGATCGTTTTTTGAACCTGTGCTATTAAATCTGAAAGTATAATTTTGTCGGACATAAATGTATTTGCAACACTATTGTTTATCAGCTGTTTGTAAAATTAAAGCTTTTAAGTCTAAGAAATAAACAAAATGAGTGTTTTGTGGTGTGGCGCTCAGGCCTTCGGCCCACGCCACACCACAATAATCCGCCTATCTACTCAATCTATAAATGGTCAAAGCGGCTCTTTTGATCAAAAAAGGCAGATGATTTAGGTGAATGGTCTCACCCGGCGCATGCGCACCGCGTCCCGAAGCACCCAATCCATCAATACAATCAACATAAGCAGCTACATAAGAAATATCCCCTGCACCCCTAGAGCCTGGGTCGCCAGCAACCGTTGAACCAGCGCCCATATCCATTGATATTGAATTAATTACGCTTAAAACTTGGTTATTTCCTTCCGTAGGTGCCATGCTTGGGATACCATCTACAAAGCTGATTTTGGCACTGGTTTGGGGTAAATTTTGAGCTACAATCTCCTTCATTTTGATTCTGGCGCGGTCTTTTTGATCCTCCGTCAGGAATCTTAGGTCTCCAGTGACCGTCACAGCAGGGGAGATGATATTGGTTTTGGCAATAGCCGCGCCTTTGGACGTTGCCTCATTGTATTCAATATCCGATCCGCCAATAATAATCCCTGGGTTAAAAGTCAAGTATTTCTCCGTACTCAATGTCTCTCTAAATTGATTGATGATTCTTGCCGCTTCATAAATGGCACCATATCCTGCACTTGGTGTAAATACACCCGAGCTATGTCCTGTTTTTCCTGTCACGTCTAATCTCCATCCACTTGCACCCCTTCTTCCGGTAGCGACTGAGTTTAATCCATTCGCTCCTTCAAAAGCCAATGCAATATCTGCTTGTTTAGCTCTATTGATAAAATCACCTCTTGTCACTTCTCTTGGATAACCTGCATGTTCCTCGTCTCCTGTAAAATAAGCAGTGATGTTGGTGTTCTTTAATAAACCCGCTTGCTCTAGTGCTTGCAATGCCATAAGTACCACTACATCTCCACCCTTCATATCATTCACACCCTGACCAGTTGCAGTGGAATCATTCAACATGGTAAATGGATTAGCCGGCATGTCTGGTTCAAACACCGTGTCTAGATGACCTATCAGGAAAAGACGTTTGCCCGATTTTGTTTTGGTAGATGACTTAGTGGCGGCGGCGCTAGGGCGACGACTCGCCACCAAATGCCCAGCACGTTTAATAGAGTCCGGCATTGCAACCCATTCCGTTGTAAATCCTGCTTTCTCAAATTCTTTCGCAAAAAGTGCACCCACTTTTTTCACGCCCTCTATATTCAAAGTACCACTATTGATATTCACCGACTCTTTTAACAACTCTATCGCCTGCGGCATATGCGCATCAATCCATGCAATCACTTGTTGCTCTTCCTTCGATAAACCTTTAGATGCAGGAGTTTGTGCCATTGTAGCTGAAATGACAAAACAGGCAACTAGCGTTGCGATAGTAGATTTTAAATGATAATGTGTAAACATAGATTTAGAATATTTTCTTAATTAAATATACTTTTTTATAGCGTACTAATACGTTGAAATCAAATAATTCTTTTCGCTTCTTTTATCAAACAATATTAAAAACCTTTCAGCTACAGAAAAGAATTAAAAATTGAAACGAATTAAAATCATAAATTAGTGTAATGAAAACAATTCAACTAGATCTTCCAGATAGTATAGACTATGACAATAATGATTTAAAAACATTTATTGCTGCTAAACTATTTGAAGCTGGCAAATTAACCATGAGCCAAGCTGCTGAATTGTCGGGCCTTACAATTACTGAATTTATGGATCGCTTAGGAGATTTTAACGTTTCGGTTTTTAATTACCCTGCATCTGATTTAGAATCAGATGTAAGTAATGCAAGACAAAGTATACGTTGATACAAGTTCACTAATCTTACTTAATAAAATTAATGCCTTAAATCTTTTAAATAAGATATATGGCAATATTTACATTACCTCTTTCATTAAATCTGAGTTTGATGAGCCTCTTCCAGTATGGGTAATCGTAGAGCCATTTACTTCTCTTGAAAATAATTTTAATTTGGGAATTGGAGAGTCAAGTATAATAACGAATGCAATAAAATATAAAGCATTCTTAATAATAGATGACTTAAAAGCAAGAAAGGTAGCAGAAACTTTAAATTTAAAATTTACAGTTTGTATTGGAATTTTAATAATTGCAAAAGAAAAAGGCCTTATTATTTCTGTAAGATTTTATTTAGAAAAAATACAGCAAACAAATTTTAGAATAAGTATGCAATTAATTAAAAATGCTCTAGAGTTAGCAAAAGAAAAATAAATGCATAGCATATGTTCTAAAAATGATATTTATCTATGCCGACTTAGTTAGATTGTATAGAATTCGTAATTAAAAAATAAGATGTTACTTTTAAATAACCTAAAATGAAAAATTTTATTGCAATTGGCGTTTTTATAACCCTCTTTATTAGTTGTAATAAAGAGGAGATTAATACAGAAGAAAATTATTTCATAAAAACAAAATCTATTGATATTATTGAAATAAAAAAGATTTCAAATTCTTTAAATAAAACTGTTCTGATTAAAGATTTTGGCGCTCATAATAAGGAAATGCAAAATGGAGAAGTTCAATTACAAATGCTCATAAATCCACTCGTCGAAAACGGCAAAGCGATACATAAAGAAATCATACAAAAATTAATTAGTAGTCCAAACTGGATTATGTTAACTGCGAATGAAAAAGAAATAATAACAAACTTTAGCGATGTGCAATTTGCTGAGCTTTCAATTGTATTCTCAAAATTTCAAGAAAATATAACTTTAAAAGAAGACGACACATGGTCTGCGGTTAGGTCTTGTCTTAGTGGAGCACTTGGTGCGGGGGATTTGTACTATTTATTAATTGAAAACCCCAGGTCTTTGATAACAGCGCGTGGGTCACTTTCCTTATTAAAACATATAGGCGGAAGATATTTGGGCTATATTGGACTTGGATTAGCGATTATTGATTTTGCAGATTGTATATCAAGATAAAACTTACAAAATGACAATAGCTTTAAATAATTTCACCAATATAACAACAGTATTCCTATACATATGCTATTCTATAATTAGGCGTCTTGACGCAGGTCAATTAATTATAGAGCTACTAATTGGTGGGTGGATAATAAATATAAGCCTCCTGTTCTACTCAATATATAAAATAGCAAATGAACAGGAGGCTGTAGATAATTCAACAAAAAATTGGATATACTTTAGAACAATTGTAAATGTTATCTTCTTGTTTTTGTCAATAAAGCTTGTTTAATTTCCAAATGGAATATTCACCTTAAAGCTAAAGTTGCGTCCCATATTGAATACGCCCATACGACCAGTCGCTTCATTCACTGGACCATACTTTAAACGATTCAAATGATGTTGGTAGGCTACATCTGTAATGTTTTGTCCTATCAATGAAATGCTAAACAATGTTTTATTGCGATGTTGGATCTGTGTGCTATAACCTACATTCAACAAAGTATAAGCAGGCGTTTGTGTTTCTGTATTGTAACCTGTAAATGGATGATTTTGTGCAAACACATTATCTAATTGTACATTGATAAAACTGTTCTTTATTGCTTTTGACTTTTTAAACAACTCGATTCTTATTTCAGATAACCATCTTGCACTTGGAATACCTGGCAAATTTTTAGAGCCGTCTAAAGCATCTTTAAATTGTCCACGGATCAAGCTCACACTATTTTCAACATGTAACCAATCTAAAGGATGAGGATGAAAATCTACATTGAATTCTGCACCATATAAATGCGCATCTTTTTGTCTAAATGCAAATGCATACAATTCCTCTCCAGCAGGATCATGTGCATAATCCATGATGATTGAATCGCCTCCAGCAACTGCATTTAACTTTTGGTAAAAGATATAATCCTTCACTGTATTATAAAACACATTACCCGCAATACTCATATGCTCATTGCTCCATTCTACAGCCGCATCAAATTGTAAACTCTTTTCAGACTTTAATAATTCATTGCCATATTCAAATCTGTTGGTGCCTTCGTGTGCACCATAAGAAGCCAACTCCGCCATATTAGGTGCGCGGAATCCTCTAGCGATATTGAACTTCAATGTCAATTGCTCATTCACATCATGCGCTACACCAATTGCACCAGAAAAATTATTGAACTGTTTATTGCTTTCAACCGGATTGTATAAAGCAATACATGCCATACCTGGAGGGCATACAAACTGTGCAGGGTTTATATAGTTCATGTACTTTTGATCGTAACGTAAACCTCCACTCCAACTTGTTTTATCTGTTCTCTTTTGAGTATAATAAAAAGCACCTATGTCAAAGCTAGTATAGTCAGGTACCAATGCTTCTTCACCTCTGTTGGTATTTGTTTGACGCATACCATTTACACCAAAAGTATTTTTCCAATTATTCTTTTCTGCTTGTAAATATTGTACCGCGTAGTTGAATGTTTTTAAATCAAAGAATAATTCTTTTTCATCTAAGTCCAATACGTTACCGAATTCCATTCTTTGGTTTTGCTGTAAACCAAATGTGGCTTTCAATCTATCGTTACCAATTTTAATATTATTGTCCAATGTGTATTTGGTGTGTTTTATTTTTTGCATGGGCACATTAGGCGTAAATCTTTTTTCTTCATCGGCATCTACAATCACTTCTTCTGCTACGCCATTTACATTTTTCAACATTAAAAAACGTCCGTCTGCATCTCTGTCTCCTTCCACGACACCCAACTGCTGAGAAAAATTACTATAGGACAACTGAGAGTAACCCCAGCTTTTTTCAATACCAATATAACCACCACCATTATCTTCTAAGAACCTTGAATTAAATACATTACCATCGTATTTGTTTTTATAATCTCCGGCATTCTTTGAACTCAGGTTGAATCCCCAAATAAATCCTTTTTTGTTTCCTGCAATATCAAAGTGATTACCCATCAAACGATTATTGATTTGATAGTTTGAAAAAACATTTCCTTTAATCACACCTTCACTTACAGGTACATTAGAAATGATATTGATCACACCCGCTAAGGCATCTGATCCATAAATTAAAGAGGCTGGCACTTTCAATACTTCTGTTCTACTCACATTGTATTCGTCTATTTCAATACCATGCTCGTCGCCCCACTGTTGGCCTTCTTGTCTGATACCATCGTTCATCACCACCACACGGTTATAACCCAAACCACGAATGATTGGTTTTGAAATTGCTGGACCTGTAGAGATTTGTGAAACCCCTGGCACTTTAGACAAGGCATCGATTAAATTAGTAGATACCCCTCTAAACAATTCATCTTTCTTTATGATCGTAACAGGCGTTGGTGTGCGTCTTGTAGAGGTAGCTCTTAAAAAGCTTGTTACAATTACATTGCCACCTTCTATTGCCGAACTATTTAAATAAAAATCTTTTGTAGTATTGCTCAGCACCTGCACATTGGCTACGTTATTCGCGTATCCAACAAAACCAATCTCCAACAAATGTGCACCTGCTTCAATATTGATTGAATAAACGCCTTCTTTATTTGTGATGGTTCCTTTTTTAATTTCAGGAAGATAAACACTTGCGCCAGGCAACACTTTGCCCGTAGCTTTATCAAACACTTTTCCAGTTAATGTAAATTGTTGTGCATATGCAGCACTAGAGAAACAAACGGCTACACCTAATAGGAATAGTCCATATAAATATTTTTTCATGAGCACTTTTTATTTGTAAATAAACATATAAAGTAATGTTTGAAATTACTTTACAACCATATCGAATCTTATTGATTACAATTGCTTGACTTTAATTAAGTCAATTTTTTTTAACAAATAAAAGCAGGGGGGCCTCTCGATCCAGCAACAATAGATTGTTGTTTAATTGCTGCAGTAACAAAATCTTGATTTTTTGCTTTTGCAATAATCGGCGCAGCAACTGAAATGCTAAAATCATAGTCCACAAAAGGTGTAGTGGCTACTTGAAAATCGAAAGTACAATGTAGTTCTGTTTTTTCAATTTGCTCAATTGGCAAATCCTTATGCACAGAACAGCTTGTAGGATCAATATGTTTTGCAACTAAATCGTGGATAGATTTTTGTGGCGTAATGCTAAACGCAAAAACCACTAGCATCGCTAGCGCAAGAAATTGCTTAAAGATTTTATGTTGTAGCATAGTTCAAAGTTAAACCAAATTTTTATTTAAGTTAAAATTCTGTTTAACCAAACCAATTTCAATTAGGCCAATTCCTATTACATTTTATTAGTTCAAACTTTAATAAATCGCCTTACCAATTGGATGGTTAGCTTTATACTGTAGTCCGATCAACCTAGCCATGGTGGCAGCCAATTGCTTTTGATACAATTGTTGTTTCCCTGTTTGCTCGCCCATATTTGGCATTTTTCCATAGATAGGATACATCGCCTCTGCGACACTTGACAGGTTTGATTCATTGTCTGGACCCATTAAACCAAACCAAATACTTGACGCGCCTTTAACATCCGCACCATGATCGGTCCAAGCTTCGCCAAATCCACGACCATGATCGGTGGTGATTAATAAGTAAGTATTGTCTTTATAACCTGGTGTGTTTTGCACCCAATTCCATATCCCCGCAACCCAAGTATCTACTTGATTGGCTGCATCTAAATAAGCCGAATAATTTCCTTCATGCGCCCACTCATCTGTCTCTCCATAACTTATATACATCACTTTTGGACGCTTGGTTTCCAAATAATATTTTGCTTGAGTATGTGTAAACACATCTAAACATTCTGCTTCTTTGAATGGTTTGTAACTATCCTTAAGCATGTCTGCCAACATTTTTGTTTGAGGATCTTTTAGAATTGGCAATAAATTTTCAAAACCATTGATCACCGGAAACCCTGACGCAGCTTCATTTAGAATACGATTGTAGGCATCCCATGCACCAAAAGCAATTACTTTATTTTGATACCCTTCTTGCTTATTGATAAAAGCCAACACATTTTCGTGTGGGTTAGGAGGATAATTATTTGAGTTGATTGCAGAGTCTGGATAGCCCGTAAAAATTTCATTGTAACCAGGATAAGAAAACCAATGAGGATTGGCAACGTCGACTTTATTTTCTTTAAAACGATTGCCAAACAAGAGTCCTTTTTTGCCCATGACCTGCGTGATAAAGGGTAGAAGTTTCGTTTGTCTATCCGTCACAGTGGCTGCACCATATTTATTATATAAGTAAGCGCTATCTCCATGATTGAATTTTTTACTATTGGCCAATGTAAAATCCATCCCATTAAATACCTCCTGCCATCTTAGACCGTCGGTAGTTATAATAATCAGGTTTGCAGGTTCATCCAGTTTTGAATCGGCTGCTTCTTTACTGACTGTCGACTTGGTACTCGGTGCTGGTTGTGACTTTTGAGCTTTTACACTAAAATTTAGACCCACAACTAATATTACCAATATTGTAAAAAACACCTGTTTTTGTCTCATTTTATTCAATTATGGGGTCAAATTAGTCATTTTTGGCCTGTTTTTGCCATTTTTTGAACTATTTCACAAAGTCCTTGTTAATCAATTAGGTAATCGAACTAAAACAGTTTTTGAAACAATCATAAGATAGCCTATCTTTGATGTTCAAACATTGATTAAGGCCTCAGGGATTGAGTTGAATGGTTCCAAACAATGAGGTAATGAAAGATTGACTTAAAGTATTTCAAAATATAAATTAAAAAGACAGATTATGAGTTTATTAGATGCACTTAAATGGCGCTATGCGGTAAAGAGAATGAACGGTAACAAGATTCCAGAAGCAAAATTGAATACAATTTTGGAAGCAACTAAATTAGCACCTAGCTCTTTTGGATTGACGCCTTATAATATTATTGTGATTGAAGATGAGGAAACAAGAAAAAAATTACAACCTCATTTCTACAATCAACCTCAGGTGGTTGAATCTTCTGCTTTAGTAATTTTTGCTACTTGGAATAGCATTACTGAAAAAGAAGTGGCTGAGTACATGCAAGAAATTGCGGATGAAAGAGGTGTTCCAGTAGAAAACTTAAAAGATTTTGCTGGTTATATCAACGGTTCTATCAAGAACTTAACTGCAGAGCAATTGCAGATCTGGGCTGCTAAACAAACATATATCGCTTTAGGATTCACATTAGTAGCTGCAGCTTCTGAAGAAGTAGATGCAACGCCAATGGAAGGATTTATCCCTGATGCAGTAGATGAAGCACTAGGATTAAAAGAATTAGGATTGCACAGTGCTGTTGCAGTAACATTGGGTTACAGAGATGCAGCAAATGATTATTTATCTGGTGCTAAGAAAGTAAGAAGAGCAACTGAAAAGTTGATCATTAAAAAATAAATGACCTAGCTAAGGCTATTCATAAGAATTTCAAAATAGGTTTTTGAATTGAGTTTTAAGCAAGCAATCGGATGAAACAAAACGGCTCCTAATATAGGGGCCGTTTTTAATTGAGTCAAGTATTGTTTAATACTTTAACAATTGCAAGTAGTTACACTTACGAATTTAGTGCATGATAAGAAGGAAAATTTGATAGGAGGTAGAGAGTAATGTAGATTTTATCTTAATTTAGGTAAAATCATTTTTAAGTAAATTCCTTAAAACCCGAATATGAAAAAAATCATTGGATCTATCCTTGGCTTTTTTGTTCTAGCATTGTTAAGCTTGCAATCTATTGCGCAAGAAGCTTCTGCTTATCAAACACCGCCAAAAGAAATTGCTGATTTATTATTAGCAGCACCTACTCCATCTATTAGTGTTGATGGTAAAGCAAAACACATGTTGGTAATGGAGCGTCCATCTTATCCTTTGGTGGAAGAACTTGGACAAGCAGAATTTAAAATTGCTGGTCTACGTCTTAACCCAAACAACTTTTCACCTACCCGTCAGAACTATATAAAGGGTATGACGATTAAGGATATCGCTAGCAATAAATCTTTAGCGATTAAGGGGATGCCTGCAACGGTTGCTGCATTAAGTCCAACATGGAATCCATCAGAAAATAAAATTGCATTTTACAATGTGTCTGCAAATGCAGTGGATGTATATGTAATTGACTTAACAACTTTGACTTGTCAAAAAATAAACAAAACTGCTGCTAATTTAATTTTAGGCGCAAGCTTAGTTTGGTTAGATGATGCAACGGTGTTGTATAAAGTAAATGTAAATGCTGCAAGTGCTTTAGCTAAAAGACCTATCACACCAAAAGGACCAACGATTCAAGAAAACCTAGGTAAAGCTGCACCAAGTGTAACTTATCAAGATTTAATTAAGTCGCCTTATGATGAATATGTTTTTGAATTCTTAGCGAAGAGTCAATTAGTTAAAAATAAAAATGGGGTAGAAACAAAAATTGGTGCACCTGCATTGACAAATAGTTTCAGCATCTCTCCAGATAAAAATTACATCCTTACACGTTCTTTAAATAAGCCTTTCTCTTATTTAGTGACTGCATATGGTTTTGCATCTTCTATGCAAGTGCTTGATAAAAATGGTGCACTTGTAAAAACGATTGCGCAGTTGCCTTCTACAGAAGGAACGGCGAGTGGTTACGATAACGTACAAAATGCACCTAGAGGTTTTGAATGGAAGGATGACGAAGCGGCTACCATTGTGTATGCAATGCCTTTAGATAGTGGCTTAATTAAAAAAGCAGTTCCTTTCCACGATGCAGTAATGGCAATAGCAGCGCCATTTAATGATGCTCCTAAAGAATTGTTTAAAACTGCTGCGCGTTTTTCTAATATTAGCTGGGGAGACGAAACACTTGCTTTAGTAACAGAAGTCTTAAGAACAAAACAACGTTATAAAGTGAGTGTGTACAACCAAAAAGCAAATACATTAACTACTTTATACGAAAGAAGCTTAACTGACGCTTATAGTAATCTTGGTAATCCTGTAACACATAAAAATAAGTATGGTAAAGATGTTATTGCAACTGTAAACAATGGTCGTTCAGTATTAATGAACAACACTACTGGGGCATCTGACAAAGGGGATCTTCCTTATTTATCTATCTACAACCTTGATACAAAAACAAATGAAATTATCTGGCGTAGTAAAGAAGATTGTTTTGAATATGTAGCGGATGTATTAGATGCATCTAGTTTACAAATTATCACTCGCAGAGAAACAGAGAAAGAAGTGCCAAACTATTACTTGAAATCTTTAAAAGCAAACACTTCTGTTTCCATCACTAATTTCAGCAATCCATACGCAAGCATGGAAGGTGTAACGAAAGAAAAAATTAAATACAAAAGAGCAGATGGTGTTGACTTAACGGGTGACCTATATTTACCTAAAGGCTATAACAAAGAAAAAGATGGTCCTTTACCTACTTTACTTTGGGCTTATCCTAGAGAATTTACAAGTGCTGCTGATGCAAGTCAGATTAGAGGTAACCAACATAAATTTACATTATTAAGCTGGGGCTCTCCAGTGTTTTATGTAACACAAGGTTATGCCATCTTGGATAATGCGGAGATGCCAATTGTAGCAACTTCTCCAGACAAAAAGCCAAACGATGATTTTGTGAATCAATTGATTTTGAATTCAACAGCTGCGATCGATAAATTAGTAAGC
>JACCDO011286191.1_pt1 | contig 13604 bp, 5 predicted proteins | sample 7446101 | NCBI WGS metagenome assembly JACCDO01 (sample SAMN15323440, study PRJNA562643) | freshwater metagenome | isolation source: river surface water | place: USA:Blue River Watershed | collected 2017-08-16
TACTCGCTCACAAGATATTGAGGAGACGATGAGTACCAAGGCCCCGTGCACGTTGATCTACCGAACCCCGGCCATCTCATCCTCGGCAAATCTAGCGCCTGAAAGAGTTGCTTACATTTCTATTTTAAACGAACGTTTCTTGTGTGTAACGGACAATGGGATCGTGGAGGTGTACAAGTACAGCATCAACGACGGTGTGAAGCATGCTATCTCTCAGCTGTCAGCGCGACCTCCTTCACCTGTAAATGATGCCACGAATAGCCGCAATCGTGTGCGTTCAGAAGACTTTGTTGATGCGAACTCGAAGGAGCAAGGAAATATATACGAGTATCCGTTGGTGATCGCGGAGAAGGACACCACACCATATGAGGATCTACCGCGGGTTCCAGTCATGCGTCCCATCAGTACCGACACCAAGTGCGTACTGATGTGTGGTACGAATAACGAGGTGATTATCTCTGGTGGGATGTTAGATGGGAGTGTAGCCGTTAGAGAGTTAGACCTGAAAACAGGGTTTATTAAATCTGGTGGGGATTTCATTGCGCACTCGGATCAGGTCGTGTGTATTGCCAGTGACTCGATGCGGTCGACGTTTATAGACGTTATTTGCAGCTGTGACATAGGTGGGCAAGTGTTTGTGTGGTCAATAGAGAAGAAATACTCCATCCCGCCGCCTGGAGGTAACGTTAACAATTCCAATTCCAACTCAACGATTACTATGCCACGCAGACCTATTCGTGCATTTCGATGCCATGCAGATCCGGCTATTTGCTGTGATTTGTCGTGGTCGATGGGCATCCTAGCCGTTGCAAGTGTGGGTACCGTTTCTATTTTTTCGATTGATCGTGATGAAAGACTGCTTGCTTTTGACGCGGTAGTAAGTGACAGCATCGCGAGTCCTGCGCCGCAATTCATGGGATACTCAAGTACTTATGTCGGTACGAACCTACGGCTGCGGCTGCCAGGTGAAGCGGAGACTCCTCGTCCCGCGATAACCATCAGAAAGCTTTGTATATGCGATGACGGGTACATCCTCTTACACACAACAGCTAATAATGTAGTCGATGCAACGGAACACTGTGTAATTGCCTACACAATAGCTGGTCATCGCGTTGGCATCTGCTATTGGTACCAAGAGGACGCATTATCTTGCTTTGTGGTCCCAGGTCGTGGCAGCATCCTTGTAACAGGTCATGAGAACGGCGTGGTGAGGTTTCATCGGTGCCAGGATCTGTTACTACTGGGTATATTGATCCCTTCCATGTCGTACGTCCTAAATACGTTATCAACACCCCATAATGTTGCCTTGGGAAATACTACACCTAATAATAGCAGCAAAAGAGCAACAAAAGTAAGTGAAGCAGTTGATAGTAAAGCAAGTAAGAAAGGATCCAAGTCATCCGCACTCCCATCTGCTATAGCAAGTATAAGAGTAGGTCCTAATCCGCAATGTCCCGCAATTATAGTGATCTCTTGCAACAACGGTGCTGTGTACATCAAGTCGTTACCAGACTTCATTCGATGGGAGCGTAATCGCACTCACTCATTCTTAGCCAAGATGGTAACGGCACCAGCCCAAGTATTAAATAATGGGATTCAAATAGCTCAGAATGCCGTTGCGTGGACCAAGTCGACCATCGATGACGTTGCAGAAGAGCTGAAGAAAATTAAACCGTTGAAGAAAATATGGGAAAATGCTTTTGGTTTTTTTAATAATGAAAAATAAGAACAATTTGTTTCAATTGTAATGACTGTAATAGAGAAGTATATACAAGCAGACGACTATATCTTACTCTTCCTCTTCATCGCAGAAACCATTCATAACTACATCTTTATACAATGTTATTTGTTTTCCTTAAATTGTTGTGATTACCTTGCTTGCCATTGAACACTGTTGGTTGTTCTGACTTTATAAAGAATTCGATATCCGCATTCACGACAACGAATTGGATCTTCTTTCTTCAAACTTATTTGAGTACCACAACCTATGAAGATGAGTGAAATAAGTGAAATAGTAGATGAGAATATGGTAACAGTATTGATTTAGTAGATGTATGGAAATTATAAGCAGTAACAATCTAGGAGCCAAGGAAGAGGAATAGTAATATATCGATATTGGAGCAATTTTGAAGCAATGACAATGTAATAGCTGTAGTGCCAGGTGCTGTGTGAGAGGAGCTAGCCATAGGTAATAGCCATGTACGCCACGGCAATGAATCGAGATGATGAGTATTAAAGAAGGAAGTAGGGAGATAGTTCTAAATACTGTGAATTAGATCAGATACTTACCACCACACTGGTAATAAACAACAGGGGAGTCTGACACTGGAGTTGGGTCCATCTTCTTTCTACTTTTGTGTTTTCTCAGCGAAATACCCGGGTGGTCCGACTTTCAATGGTGGGGTTTGGAAATGAGTTTAAAGTTAACGCGACAATCAAGTTAGTTCTTGGCGTTATACAGTTAGAATAAGTACTGTATAATGTGCTGTATGCGATGTATGATATTTTTTATATGCACTTAATAGCCATATATTGATTACATGTAGTAGTGTGTGTAGTAATAGAATAAATTATTCACATACATGTAGACTGAAAGTACTAAATATATGTGTTGACTGAAAGTACTGAAAAGAGATAGTTACTCTAGGATAAAGGCGATTGTAATTATACATTAAATATCATAATTTGAACAGGATAACGAGTGTGTACAAACAAGCATACAACAATATTGTCTACGATGAACCATCTTTATCTGGTTTATTGAGAGAATCTAATTCACTTTTATTGTAATTATTGGCTCTTGATTTCATTTTATCGTCTTTTGAGATTGATTCTAACATTAAATAATTAGCTAAACCTCGGATAGCATTGCTCTTTAGTGCCTCAATCTGCTGCACATCCTTTACGTCAATATTCTTTCTAAACTCGTTTCTTATCACCTATATATTATTATTAGTGCAAGTTTATATTATATAATTAATAAGATTCAACCTTTCTTATGTTTCGTCCTTTAGCAGAATTGCCGGCAATATGATTCACTAAACGGAAACAATCACGCAAAAGTTGGGGCACTGTCTTGGAAATAGTATCACTAGGCTTCATTGCTTCTAAATAACCATATGATTGCTACCAAGAATATGCAGCTTGAAATGAGGTCAAAAATGATGATCGACCTTCCAATGTGTTATGAGTGTGGTTCCGGTCCTGAAGGAGGGATTAAGGAAAACGGATTATTTTCTTAATTAATTAATTAAGGAAGAGACGAAGAGGATATTAGAGGTAAATACAGGACAAGGTATCTGATAACTAAGATATTACCACCAATAGATATCTAAATCAGGGAATCTCCTCCGGCCGGATAGTATCTACACCTGTAACGGTAGTATTATTACACTTTGAAATATTCAATGACGTTAAACAAGTCAAGTTACCGTTAGCAAGCGCAACTAACCCCGCGTCAGTAATCTTCTTACACCAACTAATATTCAACGAACATAATTTCAGTATAGGCGTGGTAGCAAGCGCAATCACTCCTACGTCGGTTATATTATTACACAAACTAATATCCAACGAAGTTAAACAAGTCAAGTTACCGGTAGCAAGTGCAATAATTCCTGTATCGTTAATGTTTCCACAGTAACTAATATTCAAGTAAGTTAAACTAGTCAAGTTACCGGTAGCAAGTGCAATAATTCCTATATCGGTAATATTGTCACAGACACTCATATGCAATATTGACAATGTTTTCAAGTTGCAGTTAGCAAGTGCTACTAATCCCGTGTCGGAAATTATATTCTTATTCCCATGTAACCTCAACGAACATAATTTAGGTATTGGCGTTGTAGCAAGCGCAACAAGACCTGCGTCGGTAAAATCGTCACACTGATAAATCATTAAATCCAATGACGTTAAACTGGTTAAGTTACCGGTGGCGAGTGCAACTAATCCCGCGGCATCAATACTACTAACAGCCAACGACGACAAATTAATCAAGTTGCCTTCGGAAAGTGACACAATTCCTTCGTCAGTAATCATATAATTACCAATAATTTTCAACGAGGTTAAGTTAGTCAAGTTGCCGTTAGCAATAGCATGGACTCCTTTATCGGTCATGTTTTCACAGTCATTAATTTTCAACGAGGTTAAGTTAGTCAAGTTACCGTTAGCAATAGCACGGACTCCTACGTCGGTAATGTTTCCACAAGCAGCGATTTTCAACGATGTTAGACTAGTCAAGTTACCGTTAGCAATAGCACGGACTCCTTCATCAGAAATTTCACGACAACCACCGATATCCAACGATGTTAACCTAGTCAAATTACTACTAGCAAGTGCATTAACTCCTAAATCAGTAATTCCATAACAGCATCTAATATTTAATAATGTTAAACTAGTCAAGTTACAGTTGGCAAGTGCAATTACTCCCGCGTTAGTAATATTCTTACAGTAACTAATATTCAATGACGTTAAATTAGTCAAGTTACCGTTAGCAATAGAAACAACTCCAGCGTCAGAAATATTAGACTGACTAAAATCTAATGATGTTAATTTTGTCAAGTTACCGTTAGCAAGGGCAACTAACCCCGCGTCGGTAATTTTAACACAGTCAATAATACGTAATGATGTTAAATTAGTCAAGTTACCGTTAGCAAGTGCAATCACTCCTGCATCGGTAATTCCATAACAGCGTCTAATATCCAAATATGTTAAACTAGTCAAGTTACCGTTAGCAACTGACATCACTCTTGTATCGGTAATATTCTCACAGTACCTAATATTTAATTTTTGTATCATTGGCAACCCAGTCGCAATAGCCATCAGTTGTTGATCAGTAACATTACTCTTTTCCCATGAAGTAACATTTACACCTCGTGCAATAAGCCATTTCAATATTCCTTTTTTAATTCTCCTTCTCCAGGGACTGTCATCTTCAACCTTCATATCTATCGGTATTGACCTCAGTACTTGCAGCCATCTCTCTCTTCTCTCGTCATGATGGCTATACAAGAATGCAACATCAAGTCTACCCCAATCATCGATACGCAAATATGTCATGATTTGCGCAATGATATCTAATGGAAGGTAATTAAACAGACTATCCATTTGTATAATTGATCTACCTTTGAAATCGCTGGTCATTCTTTTTTAAATATTCTTCTTCGTAGTATTATTCTTATTAGTATAATCGCTTACTTACTTAGTAATAACAATCAAATCGATTCAATCAAATAATGAAACAAATCAATTAAATTAAATTAAATAACCACAAATAACGATCTAAAAACCAATCACAAAACCAATCACAAAATCAATACAAGATAAAATCAAGGCAATATACACTGTGGCAATAATCTGATGAAATGATGTTTTAAATCTTAAAATTGCTATTGCCCAGCCAGCTTAACACGACTTTATCTCTCACTACTTTTTACTGTTATGCCGTATGTAGAGATTCTCTACTACCTACGAATTATGAGTAGAATTTGTAGATTTACCACGAGAGAGAGTTCCGCACTTCCGCAGCCGAATGATATGAGTAATATTTAGTTACTAATAGTGCTTTTAAATGGAGAAACAACTCGTCTATATTATTTTACTTAACATCACTAACAAATCCATCACTTTATTATATTATCACAATAATAATATAACGTTATTAAATGATAATCAACTACTAAATACTGAATGATATCAGAATAATGCAAACAACTTGCCAAGTTCTGTGTGTCTTTTCTTTCCTTTTATTTAATTTTTTCAGAGAGATATTAATTTTCCGGCACCATCATTTCTTCTTCACACACACACACGAGTACGTATCTTTCTCCAAGATGTATCGTCTACTAGCCTTGTTCGTTGTTACCACAGTTCTCCTCTCTGTAGTTACTGCATTTAAAGTCTCTAGTAATCGCTATGTAACACGTACTAGTCGTCATTTAATGATTATGAAACAAGAAGGAAATAAAAAATGGCCTGATAGATTTCGTAATACAATACAAAGTGCTACAAAACGTATGAGTTACTTACTTGCTTCTGGTGTTTTGTTTCTAAATAGTCAAGTAGCTGTTGCAGGGAGATTTAGTAAGAAACAAATGAATGATAACACAGCAACTATAACAAAAATTGATCAAAAGGATACTAAAAAAAATAATAAAAAAGTTGTGATTGAAGTTGTAGATGATGATGAAGATGATGATGAGGAATATGACGATGGTGAATATACAATTGTTGATGTAATTTTGGATAATATATATAGTATAACAGATGAACAATGGAATAAAATGGGTGTTAGTGTTGCAGTAATTAGCTTATTATACTCTCTTATCAAGAAGGATGATTATAAAGACAATAAAAGGAGTAGAAGACGTGGAAGTACTAATTCATACCCTAATGTAAATGAAAATGTACGTAGAACTAAGAAGACAGTACAACCTAAAGTAGTAGTAAATGATAATGACGATGAGAATGAAGAAGAAATGAATACCACAAGTACTACTAGTAATGATGATGATGAGTTATTTGATGATTCTACGTTGAAAGCAGCTAGTTCCAAGTCGTTAGGTCGCATGAGTAAAAAGGCATTTAATATGCCAAATAATGCAGATGAATTATTTAGTGAAGGAGAATCCGTTGATGATTTATTTGATAAAAAAGCATCAATAAACAGCTTTAAAGATAGTAAAGAAGAAGAAGTTAACGAGTTAGTTGCCGTGAAAGACAAGAAGGAGTCGGGAGGAGAGGAGAGAAAAGAACCCAAGAAAAATAAAGGTATCTTTGATCGTATCTTCAGTAAACCAGGTGGTAATCGCGAGACAAATCTCCAACAAGTTTTGGCAGTTGATGACGAAACTAGCGAGTTTCGCAGTCGAGTTGCAATTGCTTTATTGTCGTACATACCGGCGATGCAGGAGTTATTTCCTTACCTTGATAATTCAAAGAATCTAATGAATGACGAGGAACGTATTCAATATCTTGATGAATACAAAGATGCCAATAGTGATATCGATATACAAGTCCTTGCTAACGGCTACGCGGACGTGGCTTCGGCAATGCTTGTTAGCTTAGTGGATAATTGTGTTTTACTATATGATAATTATGAGAAAACAAAAAAGTCAAATGATGATGACTCGGAGTTACTCGCATCCATTGACACGTTAGGTGATTACATTCGTGGTGCTGGAACTATATTCACTCAAGTTGTACCAGGTACTGTGATAGAACCAGTGCTTTATAATGGTAAATGCAAGTCAAATAAGTTGGAAGGAGTTTACTATCGCTATGCATTAGCTGCCAATAATATATCTAATATGTTGGGTCTGCTTGGTGGTCAGGAAGGGGCGGGATCAGGTGAAGATGTGACAAATAATCCCGAAGCATTAATACTTGAAGCAAGAAATGATAAGTTACCGTTAGTACAACAAGTATTGAATATTAAAGAAGGTAAACGAGCTAATATTGAGTCTAAAATCATGCGTGAAATGATGATGTCAATGACAAAAGGAGAAGGAGGTGGGAACTTGGGGGATATGTTTGCAGCTTTGAGTGGTGGTGGTGCAGGTGGTGCAGGTGGTATGGGTGATGTGAATATGGAAGAATTAATGAAGAATTTAGGTGGTATGGATGGTGATATTGATCCCAAGAACATGGATCCCGCACAGATGGAAGCCATGTCAAAGGATGCCATCGACAGTGTGAAAGCAGCCCTTTCGGATGGTAGTATAACACCTGATGACATTAAAGAATTAGAAAAGATTATGGGTGTTGATGTGAATTCTATCGTCAAAATGATGGGAAATAACAAGAATATCGACAAGAAGAAGCTCGAGGGAATGGGCGGCGACTTCAACGAGATGATGGAAATCTTTCAAAAATTAAGTAAATTAAAATAAAAATATAAAAATCAAATTGTAATACTAACAGTGTCACCCACCTTCACTAGCTCCTCTTGCAGCACTTTAATTTTACATTTCCCAAGTTTAGCATACGGTCCCAGGACCTCACCAATAACGGTCTCATTGCAATACACGGCAAATCCCGCGTAATTTTTAATATTTTCTTCCATTTTAAAGGCTTGTGTCACGATCGCAATGACTCCGTCGGGACCCGTCTTCACACTTTCAACTATACCACTGCGACTGTGATGATTACTACTTTTTTCTTCTCTTGGCGGCGGTGATATTTCTTCTAACTTACTCTCACTTTCCTTCTTCATCACAGTTTCACTAGGTACTGTGTCATCAATATCAATACTTGTAACTTTATTTGTCAATATTTGCATCATTTCATCATTCAAACTCTTTTCTGCACTGCTTTCAATAGTACTACTAGTTGTGGTAGTAGTAGTAGTATTCAAATCAAAGTCATCAAATCCCAATCCCGTTTGAATCATTGCTTTACTCTTATCATTTGTGTATCGTTTATACTTCAATAGTAACTTGGTACTTCCTGCAATGACGTACGACGATGGAATCCCGTGAATAAATTTGACTTTGAATTTTCCCGAGGTGTTGCTGCCGTAAATACTTGAAATATATCCAAAATATCTATAATTTTCCCCAGATATTTCAATTTTCATGCCAATAAATGGTAATAATGAAGCATTTTCATTGATTAATTGATGTCCAATGACTTCCATTGTCAACGGTCCTTTTGTATCCGTTACCTTCTGCACTACACCTTCCTTGTATTTATAATTATATATTTTAATATTTCCCACATCCTCAGTAGTCAACACCTGTTTAATAGGTCCATAAAATGCTATTCGACATTGATTCTCGTACTCTTTGCAGTCAATATCCAACTTACTCGCAATAACAACCGCGTTAGGCAAACAATATATAGGTGATTGAAATTGTATTACTGCCCAATTAAGGTATTCATCACCATATACATTACTTGTGTTGTTTGCCACCAACTCATCCTGTTGCATGAACTCGTTCGTCTGCAAGTCAAATACTATTGAATTCATTTTATTAATTTCTTGATAACCAAAAAATATAACACTTCCAAGTACCGTTTGATGACCAACGGATATATGAAATTTTGTATTGTTTTTACATTTATTTTTATAAAAACGTATTTGTTTAACTAAACATAAGACATTATGAACAGGTGAACATAGTCCAACACTTGTAGCAATTCCTCTTTCAATACTTTTAGGATCTAAATTACTTACACATAAGGCAACACGATCACCTTGACTTGCTGATTTTACTGTTTTTTTAAATATTTGCATTGATTTAATTTTTTTTGTTATTAATAAATTTGGTATTTCAATATTATCATTAACATTAATATTACCACTTAATACAGTTCCAGTAAGTACTGTACCATGACCTTTGATACCAAAACAATGATCAATAAGATAATAAAATGGATCATTAATATTATCACGTATTGGTTCTGTTATATTATTATTAATCATATGTAATAATGAATCAATACCTTCATTGGTATATGTTGATGTATATACAAATATTGGATTATTAAAACGTGATGTTGAAAATATTTTAGTTATTTTATTTGTTATTTTATTAATTTTTATTATTTTTTCTTCTGGTAATAATAAATCAATTTTATTTAATACTATGATTAATTTTGTTGTTAATATTTCACCAATAACTATACATTCAGCTGTTTGTGTTTGTATACCTTTTGTTATATCTATTACTAATAACATCATATCTATTATTGATGCACCACCTATTATTGTTTTTATTAATGATGCATGACCAGGACAATCAACTAATGTACAATTTATTATATCATATTTATTATATAATGATGATGATATTGTTGGATTAAATTGAAATGATGAAAAACCTAAATCTAATGTTATTCCACGTAATTGTGATTGTGGATTTTTATCTAATGCATTTGTTGATAATATTGATGATAATGAACGAACTAATGAAGTTTTACCAGAATCAATATGACCCAATATACCTATATTTATATTTATTATATTATTCATTTTTTTTAAAAGGAATGAATATGAGTAATAATATATAAGTAAAAGTAGGTCATGAGATGATCAGTGAGAGATTGTTCCAGGCCCTCTTGTTATTATGGTATTATTACTTCAACAAAACCTGTGGTAAAGCAATAGATCAGTAAAATAGACCAAGTAGTTAATATCTGCCGATATATATCTAAGGTAGAAGAAGTTTAAATTAAAGTAACTCATTAATATTCCCGAGGCCTTACTCCCGAGCCCTCTTGAAAATTCATCGAAAATTTATATTGCAAAATACTCTCAATTAACTGCAGTTGAGATCATACTCAGTGCAATATTCCCGATCCCGTCTGATCTCGGAAGACAAGTCACTGCAGGTGAAGTTAGTATTACGGTTCGAGAGAACGTGAGAAGCCTTCATGTTTCAACTTTTTTGTTTTAGTATTTTTCACAATATTTTAAAATTTCTTTTAGATTTTTGATCAAAAATTAACTGTACTGTGTGTCTATAATTTTTTTTACTTCTATCACTATCTCAATATGATTCATTTCTCTCTTAATAGAGAGAAAATATATGTATAATATACATTAATATATAAAATGATTTTTTCCGTTCCTAACTTTTTATAACATCTATTATTTCGGAGATTTATATATATATATCAACAAAATATCTAGCTTTAACGTATCTAAAAAAAGAGTTTTAAAAAAAGGATATCCAATTCATAATAAGAATAAAAAAATTAAAAAAGTTACTCCCCGACACAACTATATGTATGATACTCCATGCGAGGCTCGAATTCGCGTGTATTGCTACTCTCGCGACCTTCAGCGTGTATTCAGCGTGTTCAAACAAATGTGTGAACTTCTAAGCTGACGCATGTTACAGATCAAACGATCCGATCTAACCAATTACTCAAATGATCAAGGAATGATCATACGCTGAGCTAACGAAGCTGAGCGAGGGATCCCATTGATCAATTGCCCAACCAATATAAAATAGGCCGGTTGTTTTCAAGCATAGTTTTGTGAAGTGACATACGATTTTATCGCACAATACAAATGTGCAAGTTGATTTAGACGTGTAATCTAGTTCGTTAGAAAGAGTTTATGTATATATATGGTACAATTTTTCTCAATGATATATTATTTTCCGGCGATAAAAATATTATTCAAGTAAGTTAATATTTCAATGTACTATATAAATAGTTATATATATATTTACGCTTAAGTTGATAATATTGATATTTCTACTTTTGATCATATGGAAAGTCTTGTTATTGGGGATTGTGAATATACTCTCTTGGGCCGCGTAGGCAAATGATTTCAAAAAAAAAGTAACTGAAAAAAAAAACTAAACGAGAATAATGAGTAACAGAGTAATGATTGTGTGAGATGGTAGATTAACGCGAAGGGCAAAAAGAGATTCTTGCTCCGATCGAGGATCGAACTGTGACTGGATGCGTGCATCCACGAGACCTGTATCCTCCGTGGTGAGAAATTCTATGCGAAATTCTTGCGAATTGGATTATGAGACTTCCGTCCAAGTGTAAAACTTGACAACGCGTAGTAAAAATTTTTCTACCAACTGTTGGCTTGCAGGTATGCAAAGAGCCATCAGAGCAACTGTCCGATTGTGAGTGAATCGTTTTTTATAAATAGATTTTACTTTAACTCAGGCCCTCTCAAATCAAAAGTTTTATTGCTGATGATTTTTTCAAAGCAAATAAGTGTCATGAGTTCCACTTCCAATTCGCAATCTTTTGAATGATTATGGTACATTAGTCTATTTTTTACTAACATCTTCACCTAATCTTGAATAAATTATTATGATAATAATATTGATAACAACTAAAAGTAAGAAAGAACTTAGTTGTTAATTTCACCCTTCTTTCAAAATTACAAGTGTTAAAATTATTAAAATGTATTAATAAATGGGCCATGAAAATGGGGCGGTCCCAACTAGTGGAATTTCTTGAAAATAGTACTTCTTACCTAGTCTCTACTTATGAGCCTATAGATCAAGTACGAGAGCAAGTAAGTGTGTGAGAGTGAGAGAGATAAAGGTGTTTTGAGGAGGGTAGCTGTGCTATATATCAATATTTAGATTTAAAACATCGATTTATTATTGCTATTTTATATATTTCCTTGATTTTATATTATTATATTTATATATTATATATTATATACTGATTTTGTGATTGCTTTTTGTTAATTATTTAATTGATTCGTTTTCATTTATAAGTAAGTAAGCAAGTAAGTAATAGTAAAAATAACATATTATAGATCATAATATCTTAACAGAATGTCGAGCGAGAACAAATGTAGTTCAACTATACAAATGGACAGTCTGTTCTATTACCTTCCATTAGATATCATTGCACATCTCATGACATATTTGAGTGTCGGTGACTGGGGAAGACTTGATATTGCATTCTTGTATAACCGTTCCGACGAGAGAAGAGAGAGATGGTTGCAAGTACTGAGATCAATATCAATAAATGTGAAAGTTTTGCAAAACAACCTCTGGAGTAGGAGAATTAAAAAAGGAATATTGAAATGGCTTATAGCACGAGGAATAAATGTTACTTCATGGGAAAATTGGTATGCTAGTGATCAACAACTGATGGATATTGCGAATGGGTTGCCAATGTTACAAGTATTAAATATTAGTTATTGTGATAATATTACCGATACAGGAGTGATTGCACTTGCTAGTAGTAATTTGACTAGTTTAAAGTCACTGGATATAAGTTACAATGACAATATTACCGACACTGGAGTCTGTGCAATCGCTAACGATAACTGGACTAAATTATCATCATTGGATATTAGTTACTGTAAGAATATTACTGACACAGGAGTGATTGCACTTGCTAACGGCAACTTGACTAGTTTAACATCACTTAATATCTGCGGTTGTTATAATAATAATGATAATTATTATATTACTGACGCGGCGATTATTGCACTTGCTAACGGCAACTTGACTAATTTAACATCATTGAATATTAGTAGTAATTATGTGATTTCTGACGAGGGATTAGTTGCACTTGCTAACGGTAACTTGACATATTTAATGTCGTTGGATATATCTGAGTGTAATAACGTAACCAATATAGGAGTCCATGCTATTGCTAACGGTAACTTGACCAAGTTAACATCATTGAATATAAGTTTCTGTCGTGATATTTCTGATGAGGGATTAGTTGCTATTGCTAACGGTAACTTGACTAATATTATGGAACTCAATATTACTTCTAATCCAAATATTATCGACGCGGGGATTATTGCACTTGCTAACGGTAACTTCACTAAGTTAACAACATTGATATTATTTCAGTGTGAGCAGATTATCGACGCGGGGATTATTGCACTTGCTAATGGTAACTTGACAAACTTAACTTCATTGGATATTAGTTGGTGTGATGAGATAACCAATGCAGGTGTCATTGCACTTGCTAGAGGCAACTTGACGGAATTATGTAACTTGAATATTAATGGATGTAATCGTATTACTGACGCGGGGTTAGTTGCACTTGCTAACGGTAATTTGACAGCATTGTCAATATTGAATATAGGTGGATGTAAGAATATTACTGACGCGGGGTTAGTTGCACTTGCTAACGGTAACTTGGCAAAATTGTCAATA